>VFQQ010000585.1_pt1 | contig 67891 bp, 57 predicted proteins | sample 3512341 | NCBI WGS metagenome assembly VFQQ01 (sample SAMN10412373, study PRJNA504923) | tailings metagenome | isolation source: Relicate 2 Philex TSF1 revegetated site | place: Philippines: Tuba, Benguet | collected 2017-08-29
TGGATTCCGCGGATGATCTCCCAGCCAACGCCGGCTCCACCTGGGCCGGTCTCACGTACGCCAGCGGGTCGGAGAGTCTGCGTGACCGCGTGCGGCTTGTCGCCGCGATCGCGGGCGACCTCACCGGCTCGGTCGACGCCGGCTCGATCATCCGGCAGGGGTACCGAGGGTGACACCCTGGCCGTGTTCTGACCGTGCCACCGAGAGCGGCTCGGCGATCTCGGTGCAATCCCGCTAGAACCCCCACGGGTCGCTGGGCACGCCGCGGCGGCGGGGCGTGGGGGTCGGCGCCTCCATCAGCGCGGCCTCGCGGCAGGCGCGCTCCAGCGCCTGCATCAACTTCTCGTGGTCGGGGATGCCTTCGAGGCGTTCGAGCAGGTCGTCGACGCGATGATCGGCGGGCCACGCGGGGTCGATCTGCGCGATCGCGGCGTCGCCGAGCGCTTCCTGGGCGCCAAGCATCCATGAGGGCGTGAACGAGCCGCCCTCGGGCGGGGCGACGCGCACGCGCACGACGACCGGCCCGGCGTGCCCCTCGCCGCCCCCCACCGCCACCACGGGGATACGTCCGGCCTCGGCGTGCCCGGGGCGCACCGCCGGCTCGCGCGCGAGCACGAGCGCCGGCACGCGCCGACGCGCCAACTGCGCCCGCGCGCCCAGCGCATCGACCCCCAGCAGCGGCGGCTCCAGCAGGTAGCACCCGGGCCCGCTCGCGGGCGCGAGGGGCAATACCCCTACGATCGTCACGAGCCCGCTGTCCACCGCCTCGTGCCGGCGCTGGCGACGGCATTCCTGCAGGGGCAGGCACACGCGGGCCATGCGCTCAAAGTCGTTCGCCCGGCGGGCCCGTGCGAGGGCCCGCAGGCACAGCGTCTCGCACGCGAAGTAGTTGGTCTCGGCGAGCGCCGCGCTCGCGCGCTCCATCACCTCGTCGATCGACGCGCCGGCGCCCGCCTGGACGCGCGCGGCGCTCACGCGGCGCCCTTCCCGGGTGACACGCGCCCCGCCAGCGCCCGGAGCAGGCGCGCCCAGCGTTCGGCCTGGGCGTCGAGGTCGTAGGCGAGGATGTCGGAGACGCCCGACCAGTCCTCGTCGCGGATGCTGTCGCGCAGGGCGCGGAGGTGCTCGCGCAGGGCCGTGGTCGAGGCGCCGAAGGATTCGTCCTCGTCGATCCCGTCGAGGCGCATGGTCGAGAGGTCGAGGGTGAGGAGCGTGGCGCCGCGCTCGACGACCTCGCCGATGGCCTGCCACGTGCCCAGCACGCGGGCGAGGGGCTCGCTGATGTCGGCGGTGCGCCCGGACTGGATGAGGTCGGCCACGCCCTGCTGCTCGGTGCGCGCCTGGTCGAGGGCGTCGGCCGCGTCGAAGAGCGTCTGCGAGACGAGCAGCGCCGGGTCTGCGGAGATGAAGGCGAGTTCGCCGATGCCGGTGGCCACTTCCGTGGGCGCGGCCAGCACCTCGTCGGGCAGGCGCTCGCCGTCGGCCTTGACCTCGATGATGACGCGACCGGCGGCCCGGGCCGCGTCGGCGGCGTGACGCAGCGCCGACGCGATCGTGGGTTTGGACACGGTCAGGGTTGTTCCGTCAAGGGTGACTCGCACGCCAGTAGTGTGCGCCATTCCCCGGCGTACGCCAACTCAACGCCCGGAAATATCGGTCGATCCAGGCTTTCCTGAGCCCGAACCATCCCCTGATCCGGCTGCCTCACGCGCTCGACGACGCTGCTTGTGGATCAGGCGCAGGTTTCGCGCGTAGATGACGACGCCGGAGGACTGGCCCAGCACCCCGACAAAGTCCTGACGCCAGACGAAGTAGATGAACAGCAGCACGCCGCCGGTGAGGCTCATCCACCAGAAGATTTCGGGGATGACGCTCGCCCGCTGGCGTTCGCTCACGAGCCACTGCACGAGCATGCGCCCGGTAAAGGCGAGTTGGCCGGCGAAGCCGAGCAGCACCCAGGTGAGCCCGGCCCACGAGGTGATGTTGAGGACGCGGAAGACGGGGTTCTCGCGCTGGGTGGCGGCGAAGTGAGCCTCGTCGCCGAACAGTCGCTTGAACTCGCTCTCGCTGAGGCGGGGCGACTCGTACCCGTTGCGGAGGAGGATGCGGAAGACCGGGCCCTCGGGCGTGTCGGCGATCTCGACGATGCCGCGTTCGGCGCCGACGCGGAGTTCGACGCCCCGGGCGCCCTCGTCGGGGCGCGGCCCCTTGAGCCCGGAGATGGGCGACCAGATGAGGTACATGCCCAGCGCGATCACGAGGATCATGAGCGCCCAGGGCTCCCACTTCAGGCGCTTGCGCTTGCGCGAAGCGGGCGTGCCGACGGCGTCGGGCGTGGGGCTCGCGGGGCTGGTGGGTGAGGGCTGGTCGGTCATGCGGCGGTGCCGGGCGGGGAGAGTTCGGTGCTCGTCACGGGGCGTCGGCGTGTGCGCATCCAGCGTACGGCGAAGAGGTCGCGCAGACCGGGGAGGGCGCGCTGGACGATGCCCATGCCGTACTTGGTCTCGCCGGCGACGCGGGCGCGGTGCGTGACGGGCATCTCGACGACCTTCCCGCCCAGGTGCGCGACGGTGACGGGGATGAAGCGGTGCATGCCGCGGAACTCGAGGGGGAGGCGGAGGGCGACGTCGCGGGTCATGACGCGGAGCGAGCAGCCGGTGTCGCGGATGGTGTCGCCCAGGAGCGTGCGCCGGAAGAGGCGTCCGACGATGGAGCCGACGCGCCGGACGGCGTTGTCCTTGCGGTTGCGGGAACGATCGCCCTGCACGAGGTCGGCGCCGGTCTCGCGGAGGCGCCGGACGAACGCGGGGATCTCGGCGGGGTCGTTCTGGAGGTCGGCGTCGAGGACGGCGATGAGCGGAGCGCGGCAGGCGCGGAAGCCCGCGTGGAAGGCGGCGGACTGCCCGTTGCCCTTGCCCGGGGGCGTCTGGGTCATGGCGACACAGCGCAGGTGCGGGCGGGTGCGCATGAGGTCGAGGATGCGGGCGCGGGTCTGATCGGTCGAGCCGTCGTCGACGAGGACGATCTCGTAGGGCTCGCCGAAGGGGGCGAGGGCGGCGTCGATCTCGCGGACGAGGGGCTCGACGTTGTCCTGCTCGTTGTGGGCCGGGGCGACGACCGAGAGGGCCGGGGCCGGCGGAACCTGGGGATCGGGCATGGGGGCAAGGATAGAGGATTCGCCGGGCTCGCGCGCTAAACTGGCTGGCGCGGGGCGTCCGGGCCCGGCGCAGCGAGGACCACGCATGACGTTCAAGCGGCCAGAGGGCGTGAAGGGCCCGCCGGTGGTGCCGGTGAGGATCGTGATGGAAGACCCCGAGTCGCTCACGGGCTCGTCGGAGCCGGAGCGCACGCTGATGGGCGGGGTGGGCGAGAGTCTGCTCGAGATCGCGCTGGACAACGGGATCAACATCGAGCACGCGTGCGGTGGGGTGTGCGCGTGCTCGACGTGCCACGTGTACGTCGAGCAGGGGGGCGAGGCGCTGTCGGAATCGACCGAGGCCGAGGAAGACCGCGTGGAGGAGGCCCCGGGCCTGCGCCGGAACAGCCGCCTGAGTTGCCAGTGCATCATCCGGGCGAACGCGCCGATCGTGATCCGCGTGCCGTCGTGGAACCGCAACGCGGTGAAGGAAGACCCGCACTAGGTGCGCCGGTAGTGGGCCCCCGGGCGGGGCGTCGCGGGGGATCGGGCGCGCCGCCAGTATGCACGGATCGTGCATATGCTTGTGCATGCGAACGACGCTCAACCTGGACGAGGCGCTCATCCGACGGGCACAGTCGCTCACCGGCGTCCGCGAGAAGACGTGGCTCGTGCACGAGGGGTTGCGGCTGCTCGTCGCGCGCGAGGCGGCGCGGCGCCTGGCGGCCCTGGGCGGGAGCGAGCCCAGGCTCGAAGCGCCCGCACGCCGACGCACGCGGAAGGCCGGCTGATGCTCATCGACACGTCCGTCTGGGTGCAGCACTTCGCGCGCGGAGAACCGGGCATGGACGAGGCCGTGGAGGCCGAGATCGTACACACGCATGAACTCGTGCTAGGCGAGTTGGCGTTGGGGTCGATGGCCCGGCGCGAGCGGACGCTGGGGCTCCTCCGCGCACTGCCGACGCTCCCCAATGCCACCCATGGCGAGGTGATGGCGCTGGTCGATCGCCACCGCCTCTGGGGTGCCGGCCTGGGCATCGTCGACGCGCACCTCCTTGCGTCGTGCCTCATGGCCGGGGAACGTTTGTGGACACGGGACAAGGCGCTGCTCGACGCGGCCCGGCGCGTGGGCGTGCGCCTGCACACCCCCGGAGGAGCGCCATGACCCCCGACGACACCCTGCACTGGCTCGACGTGGAGGACCTCGGCGAGGCGCTCGCCGAGGCGCACCCCACGCGCGACCCGCTCGCGGTGCGCTTCACGGAACTCAAGGACCTTGTGCGGGCGCTCCCGAACTTCCGCGAGCAGCCTGGGCACCCGGTGAACGAGCGAATCCTCGAGGAGATCCAGCGATACTGGGTCGAGGCGCGCGCCGGCACGCCGCGCGACGACGACGAGTAGCCGCGACCGCGACGCACCCCATGCCTCAGCCACGCAAACTCCACGACGCGTACTTCCTCAAGGCCAAGAGCGAGGGGTACGTCGCGCGCTCGGCGTACAAACTGCTCGAGATCAACGAGAAGCGCCGGCTCGTCCGCGCGGGCGACCGCGTGCTCGACCTCGGGTGCGCCCCGGGCTCGTGGCTCCAGGTGCTCGACCGGAACCTGGGCCCGCGCGGACGCGTGACGGGCATCGACCTCCAGGATGTCACGGCGTCGCTCAGCGAGCGCGTCCGCGTGCTCCTGGGCGACGCCTTCACCACGCCCCCCGAGACGCTGCTGGGCGCCTGGGGCGAGCCCACCCCGCCCCTCTTCGACGTGGTGCTCAGCGACATGGCCCCGAACACGAGCGGGCACGGCGACGACTTTCTCTCGGCGCGCCTGTGCGAGCGCGTGCTCGACCTGTGCGCCGCGGTGCTTCGTCCGGGCGGGAACCTGCTCATGAAGATCCTGGAGGGGGAGCCCACGCCCGGGGTGATCGCGCGGACGAAGTCGCTCTTCGCCGAGGCGGGGACGACCAAGCCCAATTCGAGCCGCGACGTGTCGCGCGAGATGTTCATCTGGGGCGCGGGGTATCACGGCGCGGGGGCGGTCCGCGCGGGGGCTCCGCCCCGGCGGCCCGGGCGGGGCGGGGCACTACGCTAGGGCGTGCTGCTGCTGGCCCCCACCGCCGCCATCGTCGGCGCACTGCTCACGGTCCCCGCGCTGGTCGCGCTGTACCTGCTCAAGATGCGTCGGCGCCCCGTGCGCGTGTCGGTGCTGGCCCACTGGCCTGCGGCGGGACGCGACGCGCAGGCGAACACACCCCTGGCGATGATCCGCCCGTCCTGGCTGCTGCTGCTGCACGCGCTGATCCTCGGGCTGCTGCTGGTGGCGGCTGGGCGCCCGGCGCTCCGCAGCGCCGCGGGAACTTCGAGCGATCGGGTCTACCTCCTCATCGACGTCTCGGCATCCATGGACGCCCGCGACGAGGCGGGCGGGCCCACGCGCCTGGAGCGAGCCCTGGAGCGCGCGGGCGCGATGGGCGAGAACCTGCTGCGCGCCGGGGGGCGGCGCGTCGCGGTGGTCGAGGTCGGGGCCACGCCCCGCGTGGTCGAGGGGCTCACGGGTTCGCGGGCGGCCCTGCGCGACGCGCTCGCGCGCGTGGCGCAGCGCGACGAGCCCGCGGACCTGGGGGCGGCGGTCGCGCTCGTCCGGGCCGTCGGCGCGGGCGAGGACGAGGCCGCGGGCCTGCCCTCGGTCGTGCTCTTCAGCGACGGCGCCTTCCACGCCGACGAGCGCGGGGCCGGCGTGCCCGCGGGCGTGCGCTTCGAGCGGGTCGGGCCGGCGCCGGGAACGCGGGCGATCAACGCCGGGATCGTCGCCTTCGCCGCCCGGCGCGACGTCTCGGACCCCGGCACGCTCCGCGTGTTCCTGGAGGTTCTCTCGACCGACCCCGCGGGCAGCAGCGTGCCCCTGGCCATCGCGCTCGACGGGCGCGTGCTCGACCGGCGCGCCATCGACGTGCCCACCGCGGGCGACTCGCCCGGTCGCGCGGCGGTCTCGCTCGGAATCCCCGGCGTGGGCGGGGGTGTCCTCACGGCGACCATCTCGCGCGACGACGCCCTCGCGAGCGACAACCTCGCGTCCCTGGACATCCGCCCCCCGGCACGCCCCGCGGCGTGGATCGTCTCGCCCGAGGGCGGACGCCCCACGGCCGGACGCGCGGGCAGCCTCCTCCTCCGCGACACCCTCGAAGAACTCCGCCTCCGCTCGATCACCGACCTGACGCCCGAGGCCTACGCCCAACGCGTCGCGTCCGAAGGCTTCGAGGGCGTGGACTTCATCATCTTCGACCGCACGCCCCCGATGACCACGCCCCCCCGTCCCACGCTCCGCTTCGGCGGTTCGCCCGAACTCGACGGGATCGAACTCATCGAAGGACGCACGCCCGGGGCCAGCGGCGTGCTGCTCTGGGCGCGCGAGCACCCGCTGCTCCGGTACGTCGCGCTCGATGCGCTCGTGCTCGCCGACGCGCCGGCGTTCCGCGTGGACGAGGCACGCGAGGACGCGCGGGTGCTCGCACGCGGGCCCGGCGGGCCGCTGCTGGTGCTCGTGGATCGCGGCGGCGTGCGCCACCTGCTCGCGTCGTTCGACCTCTCACGCTCGAACTGGCCCCTGCTCCCCGGGTTCCCCGTGTTCCTCGCGGGCGCGACGGATTTCCTGACCCTCGCGGGTGAGCGCAGCGAGGGGCTGAGCGTCCGCACGGGAGAGAGCGTGGAACTCCGCGCCACCGGCGCGGGGCGTCTCACGCTCGGCGGCCCGGCATCGCTCGCGGCCGACGCACCCGGGCCAGGCCCGGTGCGCGTGGGGCCCTTCGCCCGCGCGGGGGTCTACGTCGTGCGGGGGCCCACCGAGGCCCGCGCGGTGTGCGTGAACCTGCTGGACGACCTGGAGAGTTCCCTCGCCAGCCCCGAGGCGCTGCGCGTGGGCGCACGCGAGGTCGCGACGGGCCAGGGCGTCCGCGAGGTGCGCGAGGTGTGGTGGTGGTTCGTCCTCGCGGCCCTCGTGCTGCTGGGCGCGGAGTGGTTCGTCTACGCCTGGAGCGTGCGCCGTTAGGGGGCGGCGGTCGGACGCCCCGAGGGCGCGTTCGCGGGCCTGGGCTTGGGGGGCGTCGCGCCGGCGTGGAGCGTGCGCACCTTGAAGACCGCGCGGCCCGCGGTGATGAGCATGGTCCGCCCGTCGGGCCCGCCGAAGGCCAGGTTCGAGGCGTTGGGCACCACGAGCGCGCCGATCTTCTCGCCCGCGGGCGAGAAGACGATGACCCCCAAGGGCCCGGTGGTGTAGACGTTGCCCAGTTCGTCGCAGCGGATGCCGTCGGCGCGCCCGCGACCCTCGATGCCCAGCGTGGTGAGGTCGGCGATGAGCCGGCGGTTCGAGAGCCCGCCGTCGGGCGCGACGTCGTAGACGTAGACCTTGTTGTTGTTGAAGTCGTTCACGTATAGGCGCTTTTCGTCGGGCGAGAAGCACAGCCCGTTGGGCATGCCGTCGAACCGGTCGACGAGCGCGACCACGCCCTCGGGCGAGATGCGGTACACGCCGACATAGTCGAGTTCGAGGGCGGCCCGGGGCGTGAAGAACGTCGGATCGGTGAAGTAGACCGAGCCGTCCGAGCGAACCGTGAGGTCGTTGGTCGCGTTCAGGCGCTTGGCGTCGAAGGACGACGCGAGGACCTCGACCGCGCCCGGGCCGGCGGGCGTGACCGAGGCGCGCGTGATCCGGCGTTCCTGCGTTTCGGCGAAGTAGACCCGCCCCCGCGCGTCGGTCGCGACGCCGATGGCCAACCCGCTGGGGGTGCGCCATGCCTCGGGCTTGCCCTCGGTGGTCCAGCGATAGACGACCCCGCCGTCGCGGGGGGAGCGGTCGCAGAAGAGGAAGAACCCCGGCCCGGCGGGGGTGCCCGAGTCGGTCACGGGCTGCACCCAGCAGGGGCCCTCGGTGAAGGTGTACCCGTCGGCGACCTGCTCGACGGCCCCGCCGAAGAGCACCGGCTGGGCCTCGACGGAGGGCTGGGCGGGCGGGCGCTCGGCGACCGGCTGGGCGAGGACGGAGGCGTGGCAGGCCACGGCCAGGACGAGCACGGGGGCGGCGGGCGAGAGTCGGGGAATCATGCGGAGGGCTCCGGTGGTGCGGGGTCGCATGCGATACCATACCGCCTCGCCGCGGAGCCGGCGACGCGATGCGCCAGGACGCCACCCCCCCATCCGAGCACGACGTTCCGCCCGGCGAGACGGGTGCGTCGGTGCGTGCGCGGGCCGAGCAACTGCGGCGTGACTTCGCCGGGGCGCGGGCCCAGGTGGCCCGGGTGATCGTGGGGCAGGAGGCGATCCTCGACGGGGTGCTGACGTGCCTGTTTGTCGGGGGGCACGTGCTGCTGGAGGGCGTCCCGGGGATCGGCAAGACGCTGCTCGTGCGGACGCTGGCCCGGGCGGTGCGCCTGACGTTCTCCCGCGTGCAGTTCACGCCCGACCTGATGCCCGCGGACGTGACGGGCACGACGGTGGTGCGCGAGGTGGACGGGGAGGGCGGGCGGCGCGACCGCCGGTTCGTGTTCGAGCGCGGGCCGGTCTTCGCGAACATCCTGCTGGCCGACGAGATCAACCGGGCGACGCCCAAGACCCAGTCGGCGCTGCTGGAGGCGATGCAGGAGCGGAGCGTGACGGCGGGGGGCGTGACGCACGCGCTGCCGGCGCCGTTCCTGGTGCTCGCGACGCAGAACCCCATCGAGCAGGAGGGGACCTACCCGCTGCCCGAGGCGCAGTTGGACCGCTTCTTCTTCAAGTTGCTCGTGCGCCCGCCCAGCCGGGCGGAACTCGGCGAGATCCTGACGCGGACGACGGGCGCGACCGAGGCGACGGTGGAGCCCGTGCTCGACGCGGGGGGCGTGTCGGCGCACGCGGACCTGATCCGTCGGGTGCCGGCCGCGGCGCACGTGCAGGACTACGCCGTGCGCCTGGTGCTGGGCACGCACCCCGAGAGCGGCGCCTCGCCGATGGTGCAGAAGTACGTGCGGCTGGGGGCGAGCCCGCGGGCGGCCCAGGCGCTGATGCTGGCGGGCAAGTGCCGGGCGCTGCTGGACGGGCGCTGGGCCGTCTCGACCGACGACATCCGGGCGCACGCGCACGACGCGCTGCGCCATCGCATCCTGATGAACTTCGAGAGCCACGCGGAGGGCGTGACGCCCGACGCGGTCATCGACTCGCTGCTGGCGACCCTGCCGCTGGAGGCACCGTGAGACCACCGCGTTCGTCGAGGCAACTGGCGATCCTGGGCGCGGGCCTGTGCGCCGGCCTGGTGTTGGCGACGGGTTTGGCGACGGGGTTGACGACGGGATGCGCCGGCCGCGGCAAGACGCCCCCGCGCCTGGCGCCCCGCGCGGGCGACCTGACGACGGCCCTGCGCCCGCCCACCCGGGTTGACGCGATCGTCGGGCGCACGCTCGTGCTGCCGATGGAGTTCGCCGAGTCGCCGCGCGGGCTCTCCGTGTCGATCGAGGGCGGGCCGAACCTTCCGGCGCGCCTCGTGCGGCTGTACGGCGAGGCGCCCGCGCCCGTCGCCGGCTGGCGCGCGCCCGACCCGTGGCTGGGGCCCGCCGGCGACTGGGAAGCCATCGAGCACACGGGGCGCGGGACCACGCCCACCTCGGGCGTGTGGTGCGCGGTCATCGACATCCCCCCGGACCCCATCGGCTCGTTCCTGCTCATCAACGGCGAGCGCGTCCGCTGCAACTACCTCCCGCCGCCCGCGGCGATCCAGTTCGCCGGCGCGCTCGGCGACGCCGACCCCTGGCGCCCCACGCGCCCCGCGGGGATGGCGCCGGCGGACCTGTTCTCCCCGCGGTTCACCCCGGCCCTGCGCTCGCCCCTGGACCGCTGGCGCTGGCGCCTGCTGCACGACGGGCTCCGCCCCGACGCGCCCGAGGTCGATCCCTTCGCCGACGAGGTCGTCGAGCGCCTCGCCCGCCGGCGCGAGGACCTCTGGCGGGTGGCGCTCGCGCGGCTGTTCGTCGCCGACGCCGGGCTGGCCGACCGCCTCAAGCGGCGACTCGCGGGCGCGATCGACTTCGGCGGCACCTGGGCCCCCGCGTGGGAGCGCGACGAAGCCCTCACCCAGCGCCTGCTCGAGGACCTGCTCGACCCCTCCATGACGGCCCCGCGCCGGGGCGAACTCGTCGCCCGCTGGCTCGAGGAGCGTCCGGCGGGCGTCGTCTGGGTGATCGACGACGGGGGCACGCTCGACAGCGCCCGCACCGCGCTGCTCCCCACCCTCGGCATCGCCAGCCTGCTCGATCGCGCCACGCTCTCGTGGGTCGCGCCGAAGAACTCGGGCGTCACCCCCGACCTCATGCCCCTCCCGGCGGGGGGCGTCCGTCGGCTGCTGGTCACGCCCGTGCCCGACGAATCTCCCGTGCGCACCACGGGCACGCTCACCGCCCACCTGGGGCGCTGGTCCCGCGACGTGACGGCCTATGCCCGCCCCGTCGGCGTCGCGCCCCCGGGGCTCACGGCGACGCCCTTCCTTGAGGACTGGACCCTCGGCGCGTGGATGAACTCCATCTACGTGCCCGCCGACGCCCTCTGGACCACCGGCGCCATGCTCCACCGCCCGTCGGGCACGCCCGACGACGCCACGCCCGGGGCGATCCGCTCGCGCCGGTGGGAGTTGTACGTGGAGTGCCGGTTCGTCCCGGAAGTGGGCGACGCGTCGCGCGAGCAGGTGCTGATCTACGCCGGCCCCTTCGGGAGGCCGACCTCGATCGTGCGCGTGCGGATCGACGGGACGATGGAGCACCTGCCGGTGCCCGGGCTGCCGGCCGAGGCCGCCGAGATCGCCCCCCCGCCCACGACCGTCCGCGTGACGCGCACCGAGGACCGCTGGCAGTTCCGGGTGACGCTGGCGCCGGGCTCGGTCGAGCGTGACGGGCTGTTGCGCCTGGGCCTGGTGCGGACCGACGCCCTGGGCCGGCGCAGCGCCTGGCCCCGCCCGATGCTGGGGTGGGAAGAAGAGCCCGCCCGCCTGTGCATCGACACCCGGGCCTGGGACGGCGGGGCGTCGAGCGAGGACTAGCGGGGAAAGGCCGGGGTGGGATTCGAACCCACGAAGTCTTGCGACAACGGATTTGCAATCCGCTCCATTTGACCACTCTGGCACCCGGCCGGATGCAGAGGGTGGAAGCGTAGCCGGGGCGGTGGGCACGGGCACGCCCCGGCGCCGGTCGGGCCGCTCGCTTCGGAAGGGCGGAGTAGGATCGGGCCGATGGGTTGGTGCGCGAGCGCGCAAGGAGCCGGCGGCATGAGCGTGTGGAGCGTGGTGATGATGACGGCCCTGGCGGCGCAGCCCGCCGGGCCCGACCCCGCGCTCACCAACCCCTCCGATCAGACCCGCGCCCGCGAGATGCAGCGCAAACGCCTGGACGAGACGCCCATCCGCCCCGAGGCGCGATTGCCCGAGCAGACGAGCGTGCCCGGCGTCCGCGCCCCCGAGGGCGTCGACCTGCGCAGCCCGGGTGCCGCAACCCCGGCGGAGGGCACGGCCCTGGCCCCGCGCACGGGCACGCTGCTGCGGGCGTCCACCGGCGAGACCGTGTTCGCGCCCACGCCCGAGGGCGACGTTCGCCTCCCCCCGATGATCCTGCTCCCCTGCGCCGTGCTGGGCGAGACCCGCGGCACGCCCGAGGGCACGCCCGTCCGCATCGGCGGGATGGTCCACCGCTATCGCGGACGGACGTACCTGCTGCCGACGTCGTTCTCGCGGGAGAGCGCGCCGGAGCAGCCGGCCCCCGACGAGCGTCCTTCGAACGAACCCCCGCGCGCGACGCGCGACGCGGACCCGGCGGTGGCCGACCTGCTGCGTGACCTGGAGCGTGGCGCCCCGACCATCCCCCCGCCCGAGATCGAGGCGCCCATCGCCGCCCCGACGCGTGCGGGCGACGACGGGCGCCTGCTGGTGCGCCGACGCGGACGGGTGGTGCGTCTGCCCGAGGCGCAGGGTCGGTTCGGGGTGGTGTTCGACAACGACCCGGACAGCCCGGGCCCGGAGCGCATGCTCCTGCTCCCGAGCCGGGCGCTGGAGCGGATCGAGGCCCTCGCGTCGTGGCGGGGCGAGAACACGGCGTACCAGGTGAGCGGTCGGGTGTACACGCACGAGGGACGGACGTACCTCATGCCGGTGCTGGTGCAGGCGGAGCGTCCGGGCGACGTCACGCCGCTCCAGTGAGCCGGCGGACACGGGAAGGACGCGGATGTACGCGCTGGTGCTGACGCTGCGGTACGTGCGGAGCAAGGTCATGCCCTTGCTGGCGGCGCTCTGCGTGGCGCTGTGCACCATGATGGTGCTCGTCACGTGGTCCGTGATGTCGGGCTTCCTGGGAATGCTCATCGGCACCGGGCGGAACCTCGCGGGCGACGTCACCATCGCCTGGCCCGGGACGGGCTTTGCCTACGCCGAGGAACTCGTGGCGGACCTGGAGCGCGACCCGCTGGTCGAGGCGGCGTCGCCGATGATCGAGACGTTCGGGTCGCTTTCGCTCCCCAACGGGCAGCCCCGGGGCGTGCTGATCCGCGGGATCGAGCCGGCGTCGTACGCGAAGGTGACGAAGTACGCCGAGTCGCTGTGGTGGAAGCCCCTGGACCGCCCGCTGGCGAAGGACACCGCGCGCGAGGACCCGCGCCTGGGCGGGCTGGGCAACGAGGCGTGGGGACGCATCGAGCGGGCCGGGCGGACGCTCGACCGCCCCGACCCGCGGACGGGCGAGGCGCGCCCGGCGATCGTGCCCGGCATCCACGTCACCGGGCTCAACGCGCGCTACGCCGAGGGGTTCTACCGCCCGCTGGTGATGCGCCGCAAGGACGCCGCGGGGAACGTGCAGTCGGTCGACGTGTTCCTCCCGTTCGACGAGGGACTGTCCCTCGGGCTCACGGTCTTCCCCATCGACAGCGAGGGACGCCCGTACGAGGCGTTCACGCGGTCGTTCCCCGTCGCCAACGAGTTCCACAGCGGGCTGTACGAGGTGGACCAGTCGGTGGTGTTCGTGCCGCTCGCGGCGCTCCAGGGCATGCTGCGGATGAGTGAGGGGCTGCGCGTGGCGAAGGGCGGAACGCCCGGCCGGGGCGCCGGCGCCAACCCCGACGCCGATCCGGGCGAGTCGTTCGCGACGGGCACGCCCCCCGCGGGGTTCGAGCGTGACCCCGCGCGTGTGACGCACGTGCTCGTGAAGGGGCGGGGCGATACGAACGACCCGGCGCGGCTCGCGGCCCTGCGCGAACGCGTCCGCGCGATCTACGCCGCGTTCGCCGAGCGACACCCGGACGAAGTCCCCCCGTCCTTCGAGATCGACGTGCTGACGTGGGAGCAGCAGAACGCCACGTTCATCAACGCCGTCAAGACCGAACGCACGCTGCTGCTCTTCCTGTTCAGCCTCATCTCGCTCACGGCGGTCTGCCTGGTGCTCGCGATCTTCTGGTCGATGGTCCGCGAGAAGACGCAGGACATCGGCGTGCTGCGGGCGCTGGGCGCGTCGCGCGCGGGCGTCGCGGGGCTGTGGGTCGCGTACGGGCTGGCGATCGGGCTGGTGGGCGCGATCCTGGGCATGGGCGGCTCGCTCGCCATCGTCGGGAACATCAACGAGATCCACGACTGGCTCGGGCGCCAGTTCAACGTGGTGGTCTGGAACCCCGAGGTCTACTACTTCACGACGATCCCCGCCGAGGTCGGCACGGCGAGCGCCGTGCTCGTCTTCATCGGCGGGGTGCTCGCGTGCGGGCTGGGGGCGCTGGTGCCCGCGGGGCGGGCGGCGCTCATGCGCCCCGTCGCGGCCCTGCGCAACGAGTAAGGAATCCGACACGGAAGGAACCCGCGGACGCATGCTCCTGGACGTCGACAACGTGCACAAGACCTACCGGCTCGGGCGCGTGCCCGTGCCGGTGCTGCACGGCGTGAGCGTGCGCGTCAACGAGGGCGAGTTCCTCGCGATCCTCGGCGCCTCGGGGTCCGGCAAGTCCACGCTCCTGCACCTGCTCGGCGGGCTCGACCGCCCCGACGCCGACCCGCCCTGCCGCATCGAGTATCGCGGTCAGGACATCGCCCGCGCCCCCGCCGCCGCCCTCGACGCCTATCGCGCGCGCGACGTGGGCTTCGTCTTCCAGTTCTACCACCTGCTCCCCGAACTCGACGTGCTGGGGAACGTGCTGCTCGGCGCGTACGTGCGCCACTCGGTCCCCGGGTATTTCGCCCGGCGCGCCGACCTCCGCCGCAGAGCCACCGACCTGCTCGGACAGGTCGGGCTCTCGCACCGCCTGCGTCATCGCCCGGCGGAACTCTCGGGGGGCGAGCGCCAGCGCGTCGCCATCGCCCGGGCGCTCATCAACGAGCCGACCTTGCTGCTCGCCGACGAACCCACCGGCAACCTCGACGCCGCCACCGGCGGGCAGATCATCGATCTCCTGCTCTCGCTCCGCGAAGCCCGCGGCCTGACGCTGGTCGTCGTCACGCACGACGAATCGCTCGCGGGGCGCGCCGGACGGGTCATCCGCCTCGCGGACGGGCGCGTGCAGGCCGCGGGTTCACACCCAGGCACCGGACAAAAAACGAACGCACTGTCGAGTGGCGTTCGACGGGCCGGTAAGTAGTTCCTATCATGGTGGACGCGGGAGGTGTTCCGGGGCATGACCAGTCTGCCGGCCAGCCAGGGTTCAGGCGCGACGACGGCGGGTCGTTCGACGCGCTACATCCTGCGTGGGCTCGCGGGGGTCGACGTGCCCGCGGACGTGGCCGACTTCGGCACGGGGCGTCCGGTGGTCTTCCTGCACGGGCTGGTGGGGCTGAACGACCACTGGGAAGAGGTCGCCCAGCGGATCTCGCACCGCTGCCGGTGCATCATGCTCCAGTTGCCCCTGCTCAAACTCGAGGGCGACGACTGCTCGATCCACGGCGCGACGGAACTGACCGGACGCTTCCTCCGGGAGTACTGCGGCGGGCCCTCCGTGCTCGTCGGCAACTCGTTCGGGGGACATGTCGCCCTGCGTCTGGCGCTGGAACGCCCGGAACTGCTTTCGGGGCTGGTGCTGGCCGGGTCGAGCGGGCTGATCGAAAAGACCATGATGAGCGACATCCAGATCCGCCCCTCGCGGGACTGGCTGGTGCGCAAGATCGGCGAACTCTTCCACGACAAGTCCCGCATGAGCGAGGCCGACGTCGACCGGGCCTTCAAGGAACTCTCCGACCGCGCCCACGCGCGAGCGATGGTCCGCCTGTCGCGCACCGCCCGTCGGAACCATCTCGGCGACCTCATCTCGAACATCTCGTGCCCCACGCTCCTCCTCTGGGGACGCCAGGACATCGTCACGCCCCCCGAGGCGGCGTACGAACTCAAGGCGAAGATCCGCGACTCGCGCCTCGTCTGGTTCGACCAGTGCGGGCACGCCCCGATGATCGAAACGCCCGAACCCTTCGGCGACGCGCTCAACGCCTTCCTTGACGAGCTCGACCAGCGGTCGTAACAGGCCATGCCCCACGCGAACAGCCAGCGTCGAACACCACCGACCGGATCCGGGTGGACTTCGCTCGTCGGGCTCGGGCTGCGACTCTATCTCAACGGGCGCATCGGGCGACTCTCCGACGCGCGCTTCTGGCAGCGTCAGAGCGCGGGCCTGCAACTCTCGCAACTGCGCCAACTGCTCCGCGCCGCGGCGAAGACCGAGTTCGGCAAGGCCCATGCCTTCGAGCGTCTCGCCGCCCTGCCCAACCCGGAGATCCTGGCGGCCTACAGGAAGGCCGTGCCCGTGGCGGACTGGTACGCCTTCCGCACCCAGATCGCCCGGATGCGCGAGGGGGGCGAGCCCGACGTCCTCTGGCCCGGGCTCGTGCGCGACTTCGCCCAGACCAGCGGCACGACCGCCGGGGACAAGTTCATCCCCGTCTCCGCCGAGATGCTCCGGTCCAACTACCTCGCCTCGCTCGACATCTTCGCCCACCTCGCCCGCTTCGGCGTCTCGCTCCCCGACCTCACCACGGGCAAGAGCGTCTTCCTCGGGGGCACGACCAACCTCGAGACCAACGCCCACGGCATCCGCACCGGCGACCTCTCGGGCATCGTCACGCCCCTCATCCGCTGGCCCATCAGCCAGATCTACCTCCCCGGGCGCGAGATCGCCCTCATGAGCCACTGGCCCACCAAGATCGACGCCATGGCCAAGCGCTGCCTGCGCGAGGACGTCCGCATGGTCAGCGGCATGTGCTCGTGGGCGCTCGTCCTCTTCGAGAAGGTCGTCGAACTCGCCCGCCAGACCGACCCATCCGTCCGCACCATCGCCGACGTGTGGCCCAACTTCCGCGTGTTCGTCCACGGCGGGGTGAAGTACGCCCCCTTCGACCGGCGCGTCCGCGAGGCCTACTCGGGCTCGCCCGAGGGCGCCGACATCCCCACGCGCCTCGAACTCTACCCGGCGTCCGAAGGATTCGTGGCCATCCAGGACACGCGGGGCGATCCCGGCCTGCGCCTGCTGACGGACAACGGGAACTTCTACGAGTTCGTCCCGCTCGAATCGATCAACGACCCCGATCCGCCGGCCTTCGCCTGCCACGAGGTCGAGAAGGGCCAGAAGTACGTCGTCGTCATGTCCACCTGCGCCGGGCTGTGGCGCTACGTGCTGGGCGACGTCGTCGAGTTCGACGGCGTGTGCGATCGCCCCGAGAGCATCGGCGGGGGCGGGGGCGACGGCCCGTCGCGCCTGCGGATCGTCGGTCGCCACCGGCACTTCATCAACGCCTTCGGCGAGAACCTGATCGTCGAGCACATCGAGAACGCCGTGGCGCACGCCGCGAACGCCGCCCGGGCCGACATCGGCGAGTTCACCGCCGCCCCGGTCTACCCGGGTGAGGGGACGCGCGCGGGGCTCGAACTGGCCTTCGAACTCGCGGGCACGTGCGACCTGGAGGTGTTCGCGGCGGCCTTCGACGACTCGCTCAAGGCCCAGAACGCGGACTACACGACCAAACGCACCGACGGCGTGGGCATGGGCCCGCCCACCCTCACCCCCCTGCCGCCGGGAACGTTCCACCGGTGGATGGAATCCCGGGGGAAACTCGGCGGGCAGCACAAGTGCCCCCGGTGCGCGAACGGGCGGGAACTCATCGAGCAGGTTCGGGCGGCGGGCGGGATCGGCACACGTACGACAGTCCCAGTGGGGTAACCGCGGGTGGTCACGAAACCCCCGCAATGATCATCGGAAGAACATGCGGAGGTTGTGATCCATGAGCGACTGCGACGATTCGGAGGGGGAGACTCGGTGCGGGGACCTGGTGGCGGCGGCGGCGTTGGTGCTCGACCAATGCCTCGACCTTGCCACCCGATGCCCGGATGACGCGTTCTGCGCGAACTCCGGCGCCATCCGCGGCGGAACGCTCGGCAAGCACCTGCGCCACACGCTGGACCACTTCGCGGCGGCGACGGAAGGTGCCGCGGGGATGATCGTCGAGTACGACCGGCGGGCGCGGAACGTGCCGATGGAGACCGACCGCGACGCCGCCCGGGCCGAGATCGCGCTGGTGCGCGGGCGGGTCGAGGCGCTGGGCACGCTCGCGCACGATGCGCCGGTGCGCGTGCGGGTGATGATCGCTTCGGACGGACGCGAGATGACGCTGACGAGCACGCTGGGGCGCGAACTCGCGTTCGCGACGCACCACGGGGTGCATCACCTGGCGATGATGCGCGCGATCGCGCACGAGTTCGGCGTGCCGGTGGACGACGCGACGGGGACGGCCCCGTCGACGCTGCACGCCGCCGCCCGGATGGTGGGCTGAACGCCCCGGAGAACGCGCGCGCATGTGTACGCTGACGGTGATCACGCTCCCCCGGGGGGCGACGGACGCGCAGGGCGGATTCCGCGTCGTGGTGAACCGCGACGAGCAGCACGATCGCCCCGCGGCCCTGCACCCGCGCTGGCGGCGCATTCCCACGGCCCACGGGAGCACGCGGGCCATCTGGCCCATCGACCCGCGGGGCGGGGGCACGTGGATCGGCGCGACGCAGCGCGGGCTCGTCCTCGCGCTGCTCAACCTCAACCCTCGCCCCGCGCCGACGCTGCCCGTCGGCCTGCACTCGCGCGGGTCGGTCATCCCGCGCCTCATCGGGCTCGGGCGGGGCGACGCGGTGATGGACGCCCTGCGCACGCTGGACCTGGCGCGATTCGCGCCGTTCCGGCTCGTCGCGGTCGAGCCCGATACGCACGGCGCGTGCGTGCTGCGTGAGGCGGCGTGGGACCGCGCGACGCTGCGCGTCCGCGAGGGGATCGCCGCCCCGGTGTGCTTCGTGAGTTCCGGGCTGGGCGACGATCTCGTCGCGTGCCGCCTCGACCTGTTCGAGGAGTTCGTCCGCCCGGCGCCCTCGCGCGAGGCGCAGGACCGCTTCCATGCGCACGCCTGGGACGGACGCGAGCACCTCTCGGTGTGCATGCACCGCGCCGACGCACGCACCGTCTCCGTCACGCGGGTCGAGGTCGCCCCCGCGGCGGGCGGTCTGTCGCGGGTGCGCGTGGGGTATCGCCCGGTGGGGCTTGGGCTGGAGTCCTCGGCACAGGTTCCGCTCGCGACGCGGATCGGCGTCGGGGCGGGCGTGTAGCACCAGGGGGGCCGGGGGTTTCGCAGGGCCTGTCGGCGTGGGGCTTCCTATCATTGTCCGGGCGCTTACGCCCACCCCCAGGAGACGCCCCGGTCGCGCACGCATGGAGCACGGCGTTGTCTATTCCGCCAGACCCACGCCTCTCCCGAGGCTGCTGAACCCCATCGAGCCCTGGCGCTCGCTCTGGACGCACCGCGACATCCTGCGCCAGTTCGCCGTCCGGTACGTGCAGCAGCGCTATCGCGGGACACACCTGGGCATGCTCTGGGCGATCATGCAGCCGCTGCTGCTGCTCTCGGTCTACGCGTTCGTCTTCAACTTCGTGCTCTCGGCCCGCTTCGGCGTGGGGGGCGATGAACCCCGCTCGCACTACGTCGTCATGCTCTTCTGCGGGCTGACTGTCTACACCATCTTCTCCGAGACGCTCATCCGCTCGTGCAGCATCGTGCTCGAGAACCCGGCGTACGTGAAGAAGGTCGTCTTCCCGGTGGAGGTGCTGCCGGCGGCCCAACTGCTCGCGTCGCTGCTGATCTCGCTCATCGGGGCGGCGCTCACGATCATCGGCTCGTGGGTCTTCATCGGCCCCCCGTCGTGGACAGTGGTGCTCCTGCCCGTGGTCGTGCTGCCCCTGGCGCTGCTGACGCTGGGCGTGTCGTGGTTCCTCGCGTCGCTGGGCGTGTTCGTGCGCGACGTGTCGAACCTCGTCGCGGTGCTCGTCGGCCAGGTGATGATCTTCCTCTCGCCGGTGTTCTACAGCCTGAGCCAGTTGCCCGAGCCGTGGCGCTCGCTGGGCGCGTGGAACCCGCTCGCCCCGGTGCTCGACGGGGCCCGGCGCGTGCTGGTGCGGGGCGAACTGCCGGACTTCGCGGCGCTCGGGGGCGTGACGCTCGCGGCGCTGATCGTGCTGCAACTCGGCTACGCCTGGTTCATGAAGAGCAAGCGGGGGTTCGCCGATGTCCTCTGAGGCCCTCGCCATCGCGCAGGCTCCCGCGGGCGCGCCCACCCCGGCGCCCGTGTCGGCATCGGTCTGCGAGGCTGCGCCGGAGCCGCGCGAGACCGTCCTCGCCTGCCGCAGCGTGAGCAAGGTCTACACGATCTACGAGCGTCCGCAGGACCGCCTGAAGCAGGCGCTCCTCCGCTGGACGGGCAAGCGCTACTACCACGACTTCTGGGCGGTGAAGAACGTCTCATTCGAGGTCGCGCGGGGCGAGTCGGTCGCGATCATCGGGCGCAACGGCGCCGGCAAGAGCACGCTCCTGCAGATCATCGCGGGCACGATGGCCCCGACCCAGGGCGAGGTCGAGGTGCGCGGGCGCGTCGCCGCGATGCTCCAACTCGGCAGCGGGTTCAACCCCGAGTTCACCGGGCGGGAGAACGTGTACCTGAGCGGCGCGGTGCTGGGCATCACGCGCGGCGAGATGGACGCGCGGTTCGACGACATCGCGTCGTTCGCCGATATCGGCGAGTTCCTCGACCAGCCGCTGAAGACCTACAGCAGCGGGATGCAGGCGCGCCTGGCCTTCGCGGTGTCCTTCAGCGTCGAGCCCGACCTGATGATCGTGGACGAGGTGCTCGCGGTGGGCGACATCGGCTTCCAGCAGCGGTGCGTCGCACGCCTCCGCCAGATGCGCGACCGCGGGCTCACGCTCCTGCTCGTCACGCACTCGCCCGATTCCGTCCGCAGCATGTGCAGCAAGGCGCTGCTGATGGTGCAGGGTCAGGCCGTGTTCTTCGGCGGCGCCGACGCCGCCGTGAACCAGTACCTCGCCATGGTGCGGGAAGAGGCGAACCGCGAGGCGCTGGCCGAGGCCGGCGAGGGCGAGCGCGGGCCGATCCCCTTCCGGGCCGACGTGCCGGGCTCCACGCGGTACGGCACCGGGCGCGTGCAGTTCGAGCGGGTGCGCGTGCTCGACGACGCGGGCGAGCCCCGACGCGCGTTCGCCCTGGGCGAGACGATCGTGCTCGAGTGTCTCGTCCGGGCCCACGCCCCCACGTCGGACCTCAACGTCTCGTTCCTCCTGCGCGATATCACCGGCGTCGACCTGCTGGGCTCCACCACCTTCGACGAGCGGGCCGACCTGCCGGCGCTCGTCCAGGGCGAGGGGCTCATCGTCCGCTTCCGCTTCGAGAACCGCCTGCGCGCGGGGAACTACGGCGTGAGCATGGCGGTCAACACGGTCTCGCGGCGCGACTACGCGGACGTCGTGCTCTTCGACCAGGTCGACGCGTGCGCGGCGTTCGCCGTCATGGCCGACCCGGCGCGACCCGTGCATTACAAGTTCCACCAGCCGGTGAGCGTCGAGCACGCACGGGAGGACCGGGCATGAGCCAGAGCACGTCGTCGCCCGCCGGGGAGACGGACAACATCGCGCCCAACTACGCCTACTGGCGCGCCCACGGCGGGGAGTGGGAGCAGGAATACCGCCAACGCAAGACCAACCAGGTCCTCTACCACATCCAGGAGATGATGCTGACGACCTACATGCTCCGCACCGCGCAGGCCAACGGCGGGCGCCTCCGCGTGCTCGAGTTCGGCTGCGGGCCAGGCCGCCATCTGCGCAACCTCGTGCGCCTTCCGGGCGTCGAACCCTTCGGCTACGACCAATCGCTCAGCATGACCCGCGGCGCGCTCGCCTGGTGCGACCAGGCCTGGCTCGACGCGCACGTCCGCGTCGGCATGCCCACCGGACGCCTGCCCTACGACGACGGCGAGTTCGACGTGGTCTACAGCGCCGAGGTGCTCGTGCACGTACGCCCGGAGGACCTGCCGGGCGTGCTGCGCGAGCTCCTCCGCGTCGCGCGGCTCCAGGTGCTGCACCTGGAGCCCAGCCCGGGCGTCGAGGTCAGTTCCGCCGTGCATGACGGCTGCTGGAACCACGACCTGCCCGGCGCGTACCGCGCGCTCGGGCGCGCGTGCGAGGTCCTGCCCAACGGCTACGAGGTCCACACGCCCTTCCGCGTCGCGCTCGACGGCGAGCCGCCCTACACATGGCCCGCGGAGATCATGGAAATGTGCCGGCGGATGGAGCGCGACCTCCGCGCCGGCTTCCGCCACGCCGACGAACAACTCGCCCAGGCGTGGGCCCGGGGCGACGAGGCGGCCCGGATGCTCGACGCCCAGCGCACCGAGTTCGAGACCCAGGCCGGCACGCTCCGCGCGGAACTCGACGCCGAGCGCGCCCGGCTCGGCGAGGCGCTCGCCCGGGCCCGGGCGCTCGAATCGGAACTCGCGGCACGCGACGCGGCGCTCGCGACGACACGCGAGGAACTCGCCGGCGTTGCCCGGGCCCACAGCGAGGCACAAGCGGCGCTCGCCGACGCCCGGGCCGCGCTGGAGAGAGCGGCCGTCGACGCACAGCGCCGCGACGCCGAGCACGCACGCGTCGCCGCGGAGCTGAACGAAGACCTGCGCCTCGCGCGCGAATCGCTGGGCGTCACGCGCGGCGAACTGGCGCGCGCCCAGCGCGCAACACGAACGCTGCACGAAACGTGCGACATGGTGCGGGCTCGCCTGCGACGCACGGTCGGCGCCTAGCCGACCTTCGTCGCGCCTGTACCCGGGCACCATGCACGAGTTGGACGAGAGGAGAAGCACGTGGGCACGAGCAACTGGCAACAGATCCCCTTCTGCATCGAAGCACTGATGAAGATGGCGCCCGAGCGCGTCCTGGACGTGGGCGTGGGCTTCGGGCGCTGGGGCATGATCGTCCGCGAGTTCTGCGACGTCTGGTATTCGCGCATCTTCAAGGACGACTGGAAGGTCCACGTCGAGGGCATCGAGGCCTTCCCCCGCTCGCTCAGCGCCTACCACCGCGAGTTCTACAACACCATCCACACCGGCGACGCCGCGAAGATCCTCCCCACGCTCGCCGGGCCATGGTCCGTCGTGATCTTCGGCGACGTGCTCGAACACTTTTCGAAGGACGAGGCCCGACGCCTGCTCGATCACTGCCTCGACACCAGCGACTACGTGCTCATCAACATCCCCCTGGGCGAAGACCACGAGCAGGGCGCCGCCTACGGCAACGAGTTCGAACGCCACCTCTCCTCGTGGCACGTCCACGACTTCCGCGGGCCCACGCTCGTCCGCCACGTCGAACTGCAGGACTACATCGGGCGCCCCTACGGCAGTTTCGTGCTCTCGCGCACCGACCCCAAGAACCTCCGCGCCGGGCTCTTCGCGCCAGTCAGCGTCTACAACGACCTGCCCGAGGCCGGCGCCGAACGCGACGAACTCGACCAACTGCTCGACCGCGCGGGGGACCAGGCCTTCGAACTCGCGTTCATCAAGAACACGAGGCCCTACAAGGCCGCGCGAAAACTCCGCCGGTCGGGCATGGGGCGGGCGCTGGCCCGCGCGTCGGACCGCAGCGTCACGCTGCGGGCGCTCGGAGAGGCGAACCCGGCCTCGGGCGGACGCGAGGTCTGGCTGCTCCACGCCGCGGGCACGCCGCAGGATCATCCCGTGCCGTGGGACTTCGTCGCGTGCGACGACGGGTGGACCACGCGTCACGACTCGGCCCGCGCGTTCGGGCGCTGCCTCGTGGCGGGCGGCCCGGGCGAAGCCGTGATCAAACTCGGGCACGACCCCGAACTGCGCCTCCTGCGCCACCCGTGGAGCGGCAAGGTCGAGGTCGCGTTCCGCGGGCGTCGGGAGGTCATCGACCTCTACCACCCGCAGGGCGACGTGCTGCACGTCTTCCCGGCACGGACGCCGATGGTTCCCGCATCGACGGCCCAAGCCACGCCGGCGACCACCAAGCCCGCAGGCGCCAACGGCGTTCACCATGCAACGTCGACCCCCGCGCCGGGCGCCGCGCCGAGCGTCGAGCCGCGCACGTTCAGCGACGCGGAGCGTGCGTTCATCGACCGCGTGCGTGCCGCGGCGCCCGCGGCCATCGCCGTCTCGTGCCCGAAGTACCTCGGCGTCACGAGTTCCACCGTCAACCTCTTCGAGCACACGTACCTCGTGCCGGGCTCGCGCAGCGACGACCCCGAGTCCCTCACCGACGACGACCTGCGCCATCACGCCCGCGTCATCATCGAGACCCGTGCGCCGCGCGTGGTCTTCAGCGGGGGCGACCATCGCCAGCACCGCATGATGGAACTCGTGAAGCAGGCCGCCCCGGGCGTGCGCTGCGACCTCTTCTTCCACGGCTCGTACCCGCAGTTCTCCGAGGACTACGTCTGGGAGATCTTCAAGATGTGGGTCGAGTCCGCCCGTAGGGGCGACGTCTACTCCATCGTCAGCGCCAAAGCCGGCTACGACCGCTTTGTGCGGGCCCTCGGCCTGCGCGGGCACGTGCTCCTGAACCGCATCGAGGGCCCCCTGCTCGACTGCCCCGTTCTCGACGACTCGCCCCGGCGCGTCGGGTTCTGGCTCAGCGGCACGACGTACCGCAAGATCCCGCACGCGATGCTCGCGGCCCTCGCGATGATGCCCGACGTACGTCTGCACGGCGCGGGCCTCTGCCGGCGCGCGCTCGACCTCGTGGAGTTCTTCCGCATCCCCGTGGAGTTCGCCCGCGAGCCGCAACTCCCCCACGATGAACTGTTCCCGAGCATCCGCCGCACGCACCTGTCGATGTACGTCACGTTCATCGAGTGCTGTCCGATGCTCCCGCTCGAGAGTCTGCACCAGGGCGTGCCGGCGCTCACCGGCCCCAACAGCCACCTGTTCGACGACAACCCGTTCCTGTTCGAGCGGCTCGTCGTGCCCTTCCCCGACCGGGCCGAGGTCATCGCCGACTACGCCGAACGGGCCATCCGCGAACGCCGGGAGATCATCGCGGAGTATCAGCGGTACTGGCCGACGTACGACGCGCGGACAAAGGCATCGGTGCAAGCGTTCCTGAGCGAGTCGTGAATCCCATCGCCGGGATCACGGCGGGTCGCGTCACCCCCGCCTGAACCACGACTCGATCCGCAACGCCGCCCCTTTCGCGAGGCGCTTCACGCCCATCGCCCCGGCGGCGTCGTTCAGCCGGTCGACGACGCGGTAGCGCAGGTTCTCGCGGAGACGCTTCTTGACTTCGATCTCTACGCGCTCCGCCGGCATCCACTCGCGTGAGCCGCCCGCGTCCGCGGGGGTCGCGCCGTTCGCTGACACGCCGCCCGCGCCGTGCGCCGCCGGCCGATCGCGGAGCACCTCGAGTTCCGCCGCCAGCACCGCCGCCCGGTCCTTCTCCTGGTAGGTCTCCGCGAGTTGCATGCGCAGGGGTACGTCGGCCCGCGTGGCAAGCCCCGGGTGCTTCGCGAGGATGTACGCCTTGAGCGCGTGCCAGCGGTGCAGCGCCTCGCTGCGGATGAGCGAGCCCGGGCGCAGGCGGTAGTAGAGCAGAAACTCGGGGATGGCCACGCCCCGATAGCCGCGCTCCGCGAGCGTGCACCACAGGTCCCAGTCCTCGAAACTCGTGAGCCACTCGTCGTACCCGCCCACGCCCAGCACGGCCTCGCGCGACAGGATGCTCGCCGCCCCGGGGCCGGCGATGTTGTGGTACGCGAGGAGGGTGCGATCCATCGCGAGCGGCACGTACCCGCTCACGCCCTCGCCGGGCGTCTCGTGGAAACTCTCGAACATGCAACTGGCGCACGCGAGCGACGAATCACGCCGCACCGCCTCGTACAAGCGCTCGACGAACCGCGGGTGCGCGACGTCGTCGGCGTCGATCGGCACGACCCAGGGCGTGCGCGCGTGGGCGAAGCCGTGGTTGCGGGCCGAGCCCAGGCCGCCGTTGCGCTTGTGCAGGATCGTGTACCCCTCGCCCTTCAGCCGCTCCAGCAGCGCGAGCGAGTCGGGCTCGGTCGAGCCGTCGTCGATGATGAGCAGGTCGAAGTCGGCGTGCGTCTGGCGCTTGAGTGATTCGAGCGTGTCGGGCAGGTACTTCCCCACGTTGTAGAACGGCACAATGACGGTGATGTCGCGGGTCCGCGCGCCGGGCCCGCCCCCGGCCGTTCGCACCGCCACGGGCTCCGCGGCCTGGGTGGCCCGGGCGTCGCGCCGGTGCGCCTCGACGATCTCTTCCAGCCCGCGGGCGATCTCGCTCGCGTCGCTCAGCGCCTTCGCCCGCGCCGCCGCGGCCGCGCCCAGGCGTGCCCGCAGTTCGGCATCGCCCAGCGCCCGCTGGAGCGCATCGGCCAGCGCCGCGCCGTCGTTCGCCCGGCACACCAGGCCACTCACTTCGTGCTCGACGAGTTCGGGCAGGCTCCCGCCGTCCGCCGCCACCACGCACGCCCCGAGCGCCATCGCCTCGATGCACGCGTACGAGTACGAATCCCACAGCGAGGGCACGCACACCACCGCCACCCCGCGGATCGCCCGGCGCAGATCCTCCCGCGGCATGGGGTCCTCGAATCGCACGTGCGTCCGGTGCGCCTCGGGCAATCGCCGCTCGACGTGCTCGCGCATCGAGCGCCCGAAGGGGCCCGTCGGCGTGTCGCCCCCGATGAAGCGCACGCGCACCGCGACGCCCCGATCGAGCAGGATCGACGCCGCCTCGCCCAGCACGTGCGCGCCCTTGCACCGCTGCGCCCGCCCGACGTACACGATCTCCGGCACGTCGGTCGGCGCCGGCTCGGGCACGCCCGTCGTCCACGCGCCCAGGTCCAGCGGCAGGCGGAGCAGGTGGAACGGCGGCATCGTCGCCCGGGGCGAGGCCGCCTCGACGTCGCGCCGCGTCCGCTCCAGCACGGCCCGGCTCGCGCCCAGCACCAGGTCCGCCTCGCCCACCGACCAGCGCTCCATGTGGTCGACGTGCGCGATCTCCACGTCCATCGTCGGCGTCAGGTCCACCTCGCGGCACAGGTACAGCGGCGCGTGCAGCCGCACGCCCAGCACCGCCCCCGCAAAGTCTCCCAGCGTCCGCTTCGCCCGGCACGACCAATAGCCCTGCCCCTGATACTCCGGGAACTCGATGGAGTCGAAGGGCGTCCGCGCGTGCAACTCGCGCAGCGCTTCAAAGATCGCCATGCTCATCCGCGACGCGAACGAGTAGTGCGCGCCGGGCAGACCCGCCTTGCCCGCGTGCACGTCGAACGCGTGGAACGTCACGCCCGGCAGCATCGCCGCGCCACGCGCCGCCAGCCCGTCGAACGGCTGCGTGAGCACGTGCACCTCGTGACCGCGCGCAACGAGAGCGCGCGCCATCTCGGGGATGTACGTCGCCAGGCCGCCGCCGACGAACGGGGCGACCTCGCTGGAAACCAGGCACAGCCGCATGCGTGCTCCACCCTCTGGCGCGCGGGGGGCAGGCCCCGGCGCGAATCACGGGATTCTAGGGCAGATTGGCCTCCGGCCCGGGGTTCACCGGGCGTCGCACACGAGCCGCGCGAGCGATGCCAGGTCGGGCAGTTCCAGGTCCGGCTCGCTCCCCGCGGGAGGCGGGGGCGCCACGCCCACGCCCGGGCGGCGCGAGGTCCGGTTGATCCACGCCGTCCGCATGCCCAGCGCCCGCGCGGGGGCGATGTCGTGAAACCGGCTCTGCGCCACGTGCAGCACGCGGCTCGCGGGCAGGTCGAGCAGCGCGAGCGCCACGCGGAAGTGGCGTGGGTCGGGCTTGTAACTCCGGCAGTACGACGCCGTCACCACGCGCTCGAACTCCACCCCCAGCGCCTCGTGCGTCGCCTCGAACAGGTCGTCGTCGACGTTCGAGCAGATCACCAGCGGCAGGCGCTCGCCCAGGGCTTCGAGCGCCCCGCGCGTGTCCGCGAACAGCGGCCAGCGCGCCAGCGAGGTGGGCAGGCGGTCCAGTTCCTTCTCCTCGGGCGTGAACCCCGCCCCCGCCGCGAACCGCCCCACCACCCCGCGCAGCACGTCGCGGTAGGGCTGATACTCCCCGCCCTCCTCGGCGGCCTCGTACTCGGCGTACCGCGCGAGGATGGTCTCGTCGTCCAGGCGCACGCCGTGCACCGCCAGCAGGGGCTTGAGCGCGCGGAGGATCCCGCTCTCCCAGTCCACGAGCGTGCCGTAGCAGTCGAAGGTGAGGGCGGCGATGTCGCCCCAGGGCAGGCGGTCCATGGGCGATTATCGCCGCTCGCCGAGCCGGCGCAGTTTGCGATACAGCGCGGCCTTGGTCATGACCAGGCCCACGAGGAACACCGGCACGCCGCAGGCGCCGATGAGCACGCCCCGCAGCATGTCCCGCTCGAGCGTCGCGTCGGCGGGGCGGTCGTCCATGGGCCGCTGGAGGGTGTCGTGGTAGGTGCGCACGAGGGGGAGCGCACCACGGACGATGCCCACGAGCATCACCCCGCCGCCGACCAGTACGAGTACGAGCCCGATCAGGCCCCGCACGGCACACTCCTTCGCCGATTGCTCGACGCGCGATACACTCACTGAAGGTGCGGGCGTCCGACGCCCGACGATTCGTGGGGCCGCCCGGGGAGGCTAGGCGCCCGAGTTCTCGGACGATACCACAGGGGAAGACGCATGTCGAAGGCACCGCGCGACCGGCGCTGGACGAACGAGCCGCACTTTGAAGGCCTGGAGTCGCGCGTCGTGCTCGCCGCCGACTTCGCCGTCGCCGTCGGCCCGCTCCAGAACGACTTCGACCGGCGCGAGGCCTCCGACATGCTCCGGCTCACGGCCACGGTCACGAACGTCGGCAGCGAGAACTTCTTCGGGCGCGGCGTGGTCGAGTTCTACCTCTCGCAGGATCAGGACTTCGACGACTCCGACGTGCTCTTCGAGACCATCGCCATCAACCGCATGCCCCGCATGGGCCAGTCGGCCACCGTCCGCCTCAACGTCCGCGAGCCGTCGATCGTCGACCCCGCCGATCCGTCCCGGTACGTCCCGCCCAGCGAGTACTTCGTGATCGCGCGCGTCGTCGCGGGCGACGGCACGATCGACCAGAACCCGGCGAACGACGCCGCCTCGACCTTCGCCTCCGCCGCCATCTTCTACGAGTTCGGCACGGTGAACGGGCAGCAGAAGGTCGCCTTCCGCTACACGCAGCGGGACGGCACGGTCGTGACCCTCAGCCTCGAAGGCCCGGGCAACGGGAGCGTTTCGCAGAACGACGGACGCGTCTTCGTCCTCGTGCAGAACACGACCATCCAGTCGTCCCTGCTCATCAGCGTCGACCGCCCGGGCCGCACCGCCTCCTTCGGCCAGGTCTTCGTCTTCGGCAGCATCAAGGAAGTCAACGCACGCAACGCCGTGCTCTCGGGCGGGCTCATCATCCAGGGCGCCGCCTCGTTCATCCGGCTCGCCGGGCTCCAGAACGGCGCGCTCACCATCAACGGCTTCACGAACGCGCAGGTCCTCGAACTCGGCGACGTCCGCGACTCGGTCGTCGACACGGGCGCCTTCGTCCACCTCCTGAAGGTCTCCCGCTGGCTCGACACCGACTCCTCGCCCGACGCCCTCTTCGCCCCCTTCGTCAGCAACATCGACTCCGGGGGCGACTTCCACCCCAACCTGACCCTCAACTTCCGCAACAGCAACTCCCAGGCCATCGACCGCGCCCGCATCCGAGGCGCCGTCGGCGGGACCTGGAGCCTCAGCAGCGCCGGCATCGGGCTCATCGACGCGGGCTCCACGCTCCCCTCCTTCCGCGCCAGTGTCAACGGCACCATCGAGAACTTCCGCACCAGCGCCAACTTCCAGGGCCTGCTCGCCGCCCCGCTCATCGTCACCCTCGACGTCGGGGGCGACATGCTCCGCGCCCGCATCCTCGCCGGCGCCACCCTCGGCGCCGACACCAACCTCGGCGGCAGCGGCGCCAACGCCGACAACTTCCGCAACGGCTCGATCAACCGGGTGATCATCCGCGGGAGTATCCGCAACTCGATCGTCGCCGCCGGGCTGTTCACCAGCGACGCCGTTCTCCTCAACGACGACGACCGCCTGATCATCAGCGGCGCCGGGAGTTTCATCAACCGCATCGAGGTCCGCCGTCAGATCGAGAGCAGCGTGTTCATCGCGCCCAGCATGACCCAGACCGCCATCCTCGCCCTCCGCGAGCAGTCGATCGTCGGCGATCCGCGCTTCGTCACGCAGGTGCCCGTGCCCGAGGGCACGGTGCTCCCGAACTTCGATCCCATCGCACCACCGCCCCCGCCGCCCCCGGTCGACAGCGTGCCCACGCCGCCCCCCGGCGGCGGCACGGGGCTCTCGGGGTTCCTGCAGCGCCTGCGCGGCTCGAGGTAGTCCGCGGCTCACGGGCCGCCCGCATGCCCGGGGCGGAACCCCACGCCATCAGTCCGGACGCACCGTCCGCTGCTCCACGCGCTTCTCGCTCACCGTCCGCACCACGCGGTCCACGTAGTTCCCAGGCGTGTGCACCGCGTCCGGATCGATCTCGCCCAGCGGCGCCAACGCATCGACCTCGGCGATCACGAACGCCGCCGCGGACGCCATCATCGGGTTGAAGTTCCGCGCCGTCTTTCGGTACACGAGGTTCCCGAACGGGTCCGCCCGGTGCGCCTTCACCAGCGCCAGGTCCGCGTAGAGCCCCGTCTCGAGCACGTAGTCCCGCGGCTCGCCCTTCTGGGGCGGCGCCGGCGCGTTCGCCGCCGCGGGCCTGCCCGCGAACGACCGCCCGGGGATCGTCGCCCCGCACAGCCCCTCCGAGGGTCGGTAGAACGCGCGGGTGTCCTTCCCGTCCGCGACGATCGTCCCCGCGCCCGTCGCGGTGTAGAACGCCGGGATCCCCGCGCCGCCCGCGCGGATGCGCTCGGCGAGCGTGCCCTGCGGGTTGAACTCGACCTCCAACTCGCCCGAGAGGAACTGCTTCTCGAAGGTCGCGTTCTCGCCGACGTAACTCGAGATCATCTTGCGGATCTGGCGCGTCCGCAGCAGCAGCCCCAGCCCCCAGTCGTCCACGCCCGCGTTGTTCGAGATGCACGTGAGGTCCTTCACCCCGCTGTCGCGCAGCGCCAGGATCAGGTGCTCAGGAATCCCGCACAGCCCGAACCCCCCCACCATCACGGTGATCCCGTCCCGCAGGACGCCCTTCTGGCGGAGATCGGCGAACGCGGCCGCGGCGGTGTCGTAGACCTTGGTGCTCATGCGTCGGAAGAATAGCGGGGCGCACACACCCGCCGTCAGCCGCGACGGCCCTCGCCCCGGAGCCGACGCCACCAGCGCCCCAGCGCCGAGCCCGACACCGCCGGCGCCACACTCCCGCCCGCCGGCGCGCCCGCCCCGCCCGCCTTAGACGCCGACGCCTCAGTCCCGCCCGCCGGGCCAGGCCCTTCCGCTCCACCCGTCGCATGCACCCCGCTCCTGGGCGCCGGCGTGCTCCGCACCATCTCCTCGTACGACGCCGGGTCCGTCGAGTACCGCACCAGCAGCAGGCACGACGGGCACCGGGCCGTCATCGACACCCCGCCCACCGGCGTCCGGCACCGGATGCACAGCGTGCCCGCGGGCACCGTCTCGGCCGGCACGGGGGTCGCGTCCAGCGGGCCGGGCGTGTCGCCCACCTTGCGCTTGGCCACGATCGTGCTCAACTGGTCGTAGTACGTCGCGCCCACGCGGGGCGTGGGCGTCGCCACCCCGGCGGCCTTCGCCGTGTCGCGCCGCTGCACGATCGTCAGCAGGTCCGCCTGCCCCCGCGCCCGGTTCCCCCGCATCGGGTCCACCTGCCCGAACGCGCCCTCCAGGGCCTGCAGCAGGTGCCGCGCCGACTTCGTCCGGAACATCGGGTTCTTCGCGCACGCCCGCTCCACCACGTCCGCCAGCGCGGGGTGGATCATCCGCACGGGCTCCAGCGGCAGTCCACCATCCGTGTGCATCGCACGCAGCGTGTCGAGGTCGCCCTCGAACGGCAGACGCCCGGTCAGCAGCTCGTACATCATCACGCCCAGCGCGTACACGTCCGATCGGGGCGAGACCGTCCGCTCGAACATTTCCGGCGCCATGTACTCGGGCGTGCCCGCCACCCCCTCGACCCGCGCCCCGCGGAGCGACGACACCGGGCGCGAACACGCCAGCCCGAAGTCCGTCAGCACGGGCGTCCCGTCGCGCGCCAGCAGGATGTTCGCCGGCTTGATGTCCCGGTGCACCACCCCGTGCTCGTGCAGCATCGCGATGGCGTCGCACGCCGCCTCCAGCACCACCCGCGCCGCCGCCAGCGGGAAGGGCTCGTCGGGCTCCATCACCTGCGCCAGCGTCGGGCCCTCGACGTACTCCATCACGATGAACGGCACCCCCGACACCACGTCGGCGTTCAGCACCGGGTTCAGCCCCTTGTGACGCAGCGTCGCCGCGGCCCGCGCCCCTTCCAGGAACATCGCGAACTGCGGGTCGTCCTCGCTGCTCACCGCGTTCAGCAGGAACTTCACCGCCACGTCCTGGCTCAGCAGGTCGTGCCGCCCCAGCCACACCACGCCCATCCCGCCCTTGCCGATCTCCCGCACCAGCGACACCGCACCCAGACGCGTGGGAATCTCCACCGGCGTCGCCACCCCCGCGACCGTCTCGGCCGCGGTCGCGCGCGTCGGCGCCCGGGTCAGCGTGATCGTCTCCGGCGCGGTCATCCGTACATCCAGTCTACCACCCGCCCGCCCCATCCGGTGCGGCGTTTTTCGAGCGATGCCACCGGGGTTTCCGCACCCCCCGCCACTCGCGGGCCTACGGCTCGTCGTCCACGGCCTCGTTCCGCAGGGTCAGGATGTCCCGCAACTGATCCGTGCTCAGTTCGCTCAGCCACCCCTCGCCCGCGCCGATGATGTTCTCCGCCAGTTCCGTCTTGCTCTCGATCATCTGATCGATCCGCTCCTCCAGCGTCCCGCGCACCACGAACTTGTGCACCTGCACCGTCCGCGTCTGCCCGATGCGGTAGGCCCGGTCCGTCGCCTGGTTCTCCACCGCCGGGTTCCACCAGCGGTCAAAGTGGAACACGTGCGTCGCCGCCGTCAGGTTCAGCCCAACCCCGCCCGCCCGCAGCGACAGGATCAGCACCGGCGCGGTCCCGTCGGCCTTCTGGAAGCGGTCGATGATCGCCTGGCGCTGGGGCTGCGTGGTCCCGCCGTGGATGAACAGAACGTCCTTCCCGAACTGATGCCGCAGCATCGCCTCCAGCAGCGCCCCCATCTCCCGGAACTGCGTGAACACCAGCGCCTGGTCCCCCTCGGCCAGCACCTCGTCCAGCATCTCCAGCAGCCGGATGCACTTGCCCGAGCGCGACGGGTCCGGCGGGTGCTTGCCCAGTTCATCCCCGTCCTGCAGGACCAGCGTCGGGTGGTCGCACAACTGCTTCAGCCGAACCAGCGCCGCCAGCACCAGCCCGCGCCGCTGCATCCCCTCGGCCTGCTCCACCTCGCCCAGCATCCGCTTCACGCACGTCTGGTACAACGACGCCTGCTCGCCCGTCAGGTGCGTGTACTCCCGCGATTCCAACTTCTCCGGCAGGTCCGCCACCACCGTCGGATCGCTCTTCAGCCGGCGCAGCACGAACGGCCTGATCAGCCCGCGCAACTGCTCGCTCTTCTGCCGATCCCGGTACCGCTCGATCGGCAGCGCGAACTTCGTCCGGAACGACCCCGACGAACCCAGGTACCCCGGGTTCAGAAAGTCCATGATCGACCACAACTCCGTCAGCCGGTTCTCCACCGGCGTGCCCGTCAGCGCCACCCGGTGCGCCGCACGCAGCGACCGTACCGCCTGGCTCTGCTTCGCCGTCGGGTTCTTGATGTACTGCGCCTCGTCCAGCACCACCCGACCCCACTCCACCCGCGCCAACGACTCGCGGTCGCGGTGCGCCAGCGCGTACGTCGTCACCACCAGGTCGCTCCCCGCGACCTTGGCCTCGAACGCCTCGCCCGTCGCACGCTCGGGCCCGTGGTGCACCAGCAGGCGCAGGTCCGGGCAGAACCGCGCCGTCTCGTGGATCCAGTTCCCAACCACCGACATCGGCACCAGCAGCAGCGTCGGACGCACCGGACGCCCCAACTCCTTCGCCACCTCGCGCTCGTGCGCCAGCAGCGCCAGCAACTGGATCGTCTTGCCCAGGCCCATGTCGTCCGCCAGACAGATCCCGAACCCAAGGCACTCCTGGAACACCATCCACGACACGCCCCGCTGCTGGTATGGCCTCAGCGCCCCGTGGAACGTCGCCGGCGTGGGCACGGGCGCCAACTGGCGTGACGCCGCCTCGCTGTTGAAGAACGCCTGCAGCCAGCCCGTCGCCTCCAGCCCCACCACCGGGATGCCCGTCCTGGCCAGGTCGCTGCCATAGGCCAGACGGAGCGCCTCGCCCAGCGGGATCTCGCCCCCGGGGTTGTCGCGGATGAACCGGATCGCCGCGTGCACGTCCTCGGGCCTCACCTCGACCCAGCGTCCGTTGATGCGCACCAGGGGCGTGCGCTTGGCCGCCAGTTGCTCGAACTCGCGCAGCGAGAGCGACAGGTCGCCGACGGCGATCTCCCACGTGTATCCCACCAGCGCCGACAGCCCCAACTGCGCCCGCGCCGCGTTCGACAGCCCGCCCCCGCTCTCGCCGAAGGGGTCACCCCCGCGGCTTTCCAAGCGCAGGCGCGCGCCCAGGCGCGCCGAGGGCGCCTCCCACCACGCCGGCGCCTCCACGCCGAACCCCTGCTCCTGCAGCAGCGGCCTGACCTCACGCAGAAACTCGTAGGCCTGGCGCGTGGTCAGCGCCAGCACCGACGGCTGCTGCTCCTCGAGTTCGGCCTCGAGCGCCTTGTACAGCCGCGACGCCCGCCCCAGTTCGCCCAGCAGCAACTCCTGCGGCCTGTCGATCCGCCGCCCCATGATCGTCGCCGACTCCCCGGGGATCAGCCAGATATCCGGCGCGTCCAGCACCACCCCCGGGGCCTCCACCGCCTGCAGGTGGAACGACAGCGTCCAGCAGGCATCGTCCGGCGCGGGGTCGGGCGCCTTGGGATCGATCGCCACCGGCTCGCTCAGTCGCAGCAGCAGACGCCACGCCGCGCTCGGCCCGCGCTCCTCGAGCGCCCCGATCCACGCGCGGACCCGGCGCGCCATGTCGCCCCGCAGCGACGCCGGCCCGCCCAGGTCCTGCCGCGTGCCCAGCAGCCCCGTCAGCCACGCCACGGTCTGGTCGTTCGTCGCCTCGCGCCCTTCCAGCGATTCCTCGAACCGCTCGCGCACCAGGGCCGCCCGACATTCCGCGTCGACGATCGCCCCCAGGAACTCCCCCGTGATCGCCCCCGCGTCGTGGCGCAGGTCGTCGACCGCCGCGCGGGCGATCGCCGGCATCGATCCCACCAGCACCCGCACGCGCTCCGCCGTCTCCGCGTCGCTCAGCCAAGGCTCCCACGCGCCGCGGAGCACACCCCCGCTCTGCACCAGCATCGGCACCACGCGCTGGCGCGCGATCAGCCCGCGCGCCAGCCGTGCCCCTTGCGCGAGATACTCCAGCGACGCACCCGCCAGCCACGCGCCCTCTTCCCCCAGTTCCGCCCGCTCCGCGAGCGCGTCCGACACGCCCGTCAGCACGTCGCTCGCCGCCCCCGCGGGGATCGCCAGCGTCGGAACCCGCACCACCTCCAGCGAGATTCCCCCCACCGTGTCCGACGTCGCGTCGTCCGCCGCGCCCAGCGCCCGCGCCAGCGTCGCGCTCCGCAGCGGCACGCCCGCTCGCGACGGCAGCCGCAGCGTCAGATACCCCGACTCGCCGGAGATCGTCGTCAGGCCCGGATCGATCGCTTGCAGATCGGACTCGCTCAGCCCGCGCACCGCACCCGGGTGCTCGCCCGGCGCCGCGGGGGTCGTCGCGTCTTCCTCGCCCCACAGGTGAAGCGCCCCACCGGACCAGTGGGCGTGCAAAATCCTCGGCACTCGTGCTCCTCCGTGCGTGCGAATGAGGGCGCAGGGACTCGAACCCTGGACCTACGGCTTAAAAGGCCGCTGCTCTACCAACTGAGCTACGCCCTCGCGCTGGTGGACCCGGATGGTAGGGAACCACCCCGCCCGCCGGGATCCCCACGACAAAAAACGCCCCGCGAACGCTTCGCGGGGCGCGGGATCATCGGATGCAGGCCCGAACGAATCAGACCACCGGCGCCGAGCGACCCAGGGGCGTGCCCAGCGTGCCGAACCCGCCCGGGAACGCCCGGTCGAAGTGCGTCATGTACGCCACGATCGGCTGGGGCGCCTTCACCGTCAGCGAGAAGAACTGGTCCGTCTGCCGGCGCGACCCGGTCACGAACTGGTCGACGTCCAGCTCGACCACGCGCCGCGCGGGCACGGTCCGCCGGAAGACCTCGCTCCCCGGCTGCCCGTCGTACGCGATCGTGATCTCGAGCGTGATGTCCGCGTCGGTGGGGTTGAAGAGCCGCAGGTGCTCGACCACGCCCGGGTGCGCCGTGTTCAGGTCGCCCGGACGCACGCCCTCCCCGAAACTCCACCACGAGTACGCCGCCGTCGCCGTCGAGCTCGCCAACTGCTGCCCGAACGCGTTCGACCGCGCGATCACCGAGACCGTCGACGACGCCTCGTACAGCACCGCGTAGGGCCGCCCGACCTGGAACCCGGGCAGCGTCTCGACCTGCAGCGACGCGTTGCTCCGCGCCGGCACGTTCAGCACCGCGCGGTAGGAACTCCCGTTGTCGAACAGGAACGAGAGGGTGATGGCCACCGGCGCGTTGCCCGTGTTGAGCGCGCCGATCTGCTCCGACGTCGCGTTGAGCCCGAACTGGCCCTCGGGGATCACCCCGCTCGTCGAGCCCCCGCCCACCGCGCCGATCGACCCCTCCGCGACGACGTTCGTCCGGTCGTAGTGCGACAGCGCCGCCACGATGGGCACGTCCGACGACAGCACCACCCCGTACACGCCCGCGGGCAGCGGGAACGACGGCTCCGTCGCCGCACCGCCCAGCGTGTTCACGAGGTTCGAAGGCCCGCCCACGTCGATCCCGCCCCGGCGGAACGCCGCCGTGTCGATCGACCGCACGAACGTCGGGCCGCCGTTGGCCGAGTAGAACGTCGCCGTCACCTTCCCGTTCGTCGCCGTCGGGTTGTACCACACCAGGAAGTCGTTCACGTCCGCGCTCTTCACCACCTGCGCGAACGACCACGTGTTCGACGTGGTGCTCGTGAAACTCTCCCCCACCGCGCTCGGCGAGGGCAGCAGGTTCAGGTCGTAGTGCGCGCTCGTCGCCGCGAACGGCTTGTCCGCACGAACCTCCAACGCGTACGGGATCGACGGGAACCGGATCAACTGCCCGTTCACCGCCACCAGTTCCGGGGTCGTCAGCGTGATCCCCGACCGCGCGTTCGGCCCGATCACAAAGTCGAACAGCACCTGGTCACGCAGGTCCCACTCGAACCGCGCGATCACCACCACACGCGTCGGCTGGCTGTTCGGGTTGCTCAGCGGCAGGAACTCGAACGTCCCGTTGTTCGCATTGCCCTCCGGGTAGTACACCCGGTACGGCATCTGCGGCACCACCGACCCGTCCGCCAGTACCTCCGTCGCCGGCGTCTGCGGATTCGCCGTCAGGTGCCCCGTGCCCGTCCCGGCGTTCACCTGCGCGTACAGCGCGTCCACCTGCGTCGGCGTCGTCCCGAAGAACACGAAGTACCGGAAACTCGTCGTCGCACCGCCCCCCAGCGTCCCCAGGTTGTACAGCATCGCCAGCTGCGAGTCCGACGTCGACCCGTTCGGGTCCACCGGCGGGTTCGCCAGGATCAGCGACGGATCACGCAGGTTCTGGTTCGCCCCCAGCACGTACGCCGTCGCACGCGTGTCCGCCGTCGGCGCCGCCAGCGCGATCGTCAGCCCCTGGCCGAACTCGTTGTTCACGTAGCGCGCCGACGCGAAACGCCCCGCCGAATCGATGTCGTTGATCGTCGCGCGTGTGTTCTCGCCCAGCGAGAAGCCGGGGTTCGGGTTGAACCCTTCCATCCACGCCACCCCCAGCATCGACGTGCTGGTCGTGTTCGTCAGGAACACGTCGATCGCGATGAACGAGTCGTTCGCCCCGAACGACACCGTCCGCTCGATCCGCAGCCCGCGATGCTCGCCCTTCACGTTCACACGACGGTTCACCGGGTCGCTCTCGTTCGCCACCGCGAACGGCACCAGGTTCGGACGGTTCGGCGTGCCGTTCGAGAACTCGTTCCCGTTCGCCACCGCGCCGAAGAACGACTGGGGCGACGCCACCGTGCCCCCCGCCTGGTTCGGCGCGATCTCCGGGAGGAACTCGATCCCGTTGAACCGCAGCCCGCGGTACACGCCCGTCTCGCCCACAGCCCCCAGGAACCCGCTCGTCCCGATCCCCACCGCCACCTGGTTCCCCGACACCGTCTGCCCCGGGTCGCTCACGCCGGGCGACATCGTCACCTGCAACTGGTACGAGCCCGTCGTCTGCGACGGGTTCCCCGTCGTGCTCCCCGCCACCAGCGGGTTGTACGTGATGTTGTTCGACTCCGACACGCCCAGGAAGTACCGCCCGCCGTTCGCGAACACGAACGAATCGATCCGGCTCGTCGCCGTCGTCGCCGGGTTGCTCAGCAGGATCTGGTTCCCCTGCGCGTCGAACAGCCGCAGCGCCGAGTTCAGCAGGCTCGTCGGCGTGACCACCGCCGTCAGGGTCGAGCCCGCCACCGCGTCGACAAAGAAGAAGTCGCGGTCGAAGACCCCGAACCCGCCGTCACCGATGAACGCCGTGATCGTCGACGTCCCGCTGCCGTTCGTGATGCCCAGCGACCGCGCCGTGGGGATCGTGTCGTTCGCCTCGAAGGGCCCGAAGATGTTGTTCTGGTACGTGATGTCCAGCGCCCAGTTCAGCAGCTGCCCGCTGTTCAGGGGCGTCACGTCCTGGACCCGCAGGGTCCAGCGCCCCGCCGCCGACTGCCCGTCGAAGAACCCCAGCGCCTGGTCCGGGCGGAACGCGCCCGTGAACGGGGCCGTGCCCGCCGCGATCGCCTGGCTCGCCTCGTCGTCGAACAGCGTGTTCCAGAAGTTGTCGCCCTCGCCACCGCGCCGGTTGCTCAGGACCACCTCGGTGCCCTGGGGCGAGATCAGGCTGATGATCAGGTCGCCGGTGTACGTGTGGCTCAGGCGCAGACGCACGTTCACGTCCAGGATCTGCCGCGAGTCCGTGATGTCGATGAACGCCGTCGTCGTGCCCTGCGTCTGGATCGGCGCGTTCGGCGGGATGTTCGTCGTCGGGCCCGGGGGCGCGTCGAAGTTCGAGAACACGTCCACGCCCGCCCCCGGCGCGGGCGTCGGCGTGTAGAACACTCTCGTCACCACGTCGTCCGTCGCCAGCCGCACGTCCACCCGCAGGTTGTACACCCCCGTCGACTGGTTGTTCCCGCTCCCGCCCACCGCCGGGTTGTACCGCTCGTTCCCGAAGCCCGACACGCCGAGGTAGTACGTCCCGGCCGTCCGCACGAAGAAGTCGATGTACGAGTCCTGCTGGTTGAAGTTGTCGTTGAACGCCAGCTCCACCCCGTTCGCGTCGAACAGGCGCAGGTAACTGTCGAGCGACGAACCCGCCGGCAGCCGCTTGGCCGTGATCTCCGCCGTGATCTGACCGCCGCGCGACATGTTGATCCGGTACATGTCCACGTCGAGGTTGCCGAAGATCCCGTTCCCCAGCGTCACCCCCGAGAGGTTCGCCGTCCCGTTCGAGTTGAACGACAGCGTCGTCGCCTCCAGGATCGTGTCGTTGGGCTCGTTGTCGCCCGTCGCCGCCACGATCCGGAAGTTGTACACGTGCGGCGTGCCGCCCGCGTCGTTCCCGTTCAGGAAGTTCCCCGTCGTGTCGCGGAACCCGCCCGGCGTCAGGGTCAGGCGGTACTGGCTCACCGGCAGCCGCCCCTGCGGGAAGCCCGCCAGGTTCAGCGTCGCACGCACCACGCGCGGGTCCGTCGTGTCGCGCACCACCGACGTCACGGGGATCGTGATGTCGTCGCCCGTGCCGATCACCCCGTCCACCCCCGCGCCCAGCAGCGCCACGCTCGACGCCCCGAGGAACGCCGGATCAATGTCCTTGCTGAACGTCAGCGTCACCACGTTCCGGGGCTGCGTCGTCCCGGGAACCACCTGCGTCGCGATCGGACCCGGATCGACAAACCGCACGACCGGCCCGTCGATCTGGATGATCTCCAGCGCCCGCGCCACGTTCAATCGCCCGCCCGAACGCACCCGCCCCTGCAGCGAGGGCAGCGGGTCCACGCTGTTGAAGAGCGCCTCGCGGATCTCCACCGCGCTGGCGTTGGGCTTCACCGTCTTGAGCAGGCCCACCGCGCCGGCCACCATGGGCGAGGCGAAACTCGTCCCGTTGATGAACTGGTACCCGCCCCCGTACTGCGTCGTCAGCACCGCCACGCCCGCCGCCGCCAGCTCCACCGTCTGCGCGCCGTAACTGCTGAACCCGGCCAACTGGTCGTTGTTGTCCGTCGCCGCCACCGAGATGATCCCGGGGATGTTGAACGACGCCGGGAACGACGTGAACTCCGGGTTGTCGTTGTCGAACGCCGCGTTCCCCGCCGCCGCCACGAACGTCCCGCCCACCGCGATGAACCGCTGGATCGCGTCACGCTCCGCGGCCAACTGCCCCTCGGGCAGATCGCGGAAGTACGCCGGCGCGAACCCGCCGTACGAGTTGTTGCTCGCGACGATGTTCACCCCGCGCTGAATCATCATGGTCGCGTAGTCGTGCGCGCCCACGATCGCCGCCGTCGACAACGCCCCGAACCGGTCCGCGATCTTCAGGGCCATGATCGAGACGTTCCAGTTCACGCCCGTCACGCCCAGCCCGTTGTTCCCCACCGCGCCGATCACCCCGGCCACCGCCGTCCCGTGACCGACCACGTCGTCGTTCGGGTTGCTGTTGTTGTCGCCGAAGTCCCACCCGAACACGTCGTCGACAAACCCGTTCCCGTCGTCGTCGATCCCGTTCCCGGCGATCTCGCCGGGGTTCCGCCACAGGTTCTGCACCAGGTCCGGGTGCGAGAGGTCAACGCCCGTGTCGATCACCGCGATCACGTTCGCACGCGTCCCGATCGTCACGTCCCACGCCGACACCAGGCTCGAATCCGCGCCCGACGTCCCCAGCCCAAGCCCGGGGACGAACTGCCCCGTGTTGTTCAGCGCGTACTGGTCGCCGAACTGCGGGTCGTTCGGCGTCCGCGTGACCCGCTTCACCTCGTTCAGCCCGATGCTCCGCAGGAACACCAGCTCCTGCGCCAGGCGGTCCGCGTCCTGCGCCAGAATCTGGTCCTGCGTGGTGAACGTCGCGTAGCGACCACGGGCCACCACCTCGAAGTTCTCCGCCCGCACGCCCAGCCGCGTCGCCACCTCGCGCGCCAGCAACTCGGCCTGCTCGGTCGTGTACGCGTCCTCGAACTGCACGATGTACGAGCCGCGGATCGCCGCCACCTCGCCATCGCCCCACGGAATCCACGACGCGTTCCGAGGCAGCAGGTCCGCGCTCAGCAACTGCCGAGGCTCCAGCGCCTCGCACAGCCCCCGCGCCTGGTCCGACGAGTACACCACCACATCCCGGTTCTCACGTCCGTTCCGCATACACGACTCCAGACACCCGCGCGTGCTCGCGCGTCAGCACTTCGTCCGGTTGGGTGGTTGCCCAGCGCGCCTCGGCGCCCGGGAGACATGCTCCCCGCCAAAGCCTCACGCCCTCGGGCCCGTAAGCCCTACGGGGCACCCGCCGTCCTGTTCCTATCTTCCCCGAAAACCGCCTCCGACTCAAGCCCCCCCCCACCCCTCCTTCTCCGAACCCACTCAAATACCAAACGAGGCCGCCTCCGCCTCGCGCCGATCCCCTCGTGCCCCGCCCAGAATCTCCAGCAGCAGCGCCGCGTGTGCCGCGCTCGCCCCCTGGTTCGCCCGGATCGCCTCCCGACCGCGCCGCGCCACCTCGCGTCGACGATCCGGGTCCGCCAGCAGCCCCTCGATGATCACCCCCAGCGTCGCCCGGTCCGCCCGCTCGACCCCCCCGAACCGGTCCAGCTCTCCCACCGCCTGCTCGAAGTCCGACACATACGGGCCCATCACCGTCGCCTTCCCCAGCGACACCGGCTCGACCGGGTCCGACCCGAACAGGTCGCCCATGAAACTCCGCCCCACCACCGCCACGTCCGCCAGGCTGTACGCCTGACGCAACTCCCCGATGCTGTCGAGCAGAAACCGGTCGGCGCCGAACGTCGGCGTCTCCGGACGGCTGCGGCGAACGCACCCGGGCATCGCCGCCGCCGCCTCCTCGAACCGTTCCGGCTTCCGCGGCGCGCACAGCAACTGCACCCCCGCCGGGCAGCACTCGTGCAGCAGCGCCTCCTCGCCCGGGCCGGTGCTCCCCGCGACGATCAGCGGCTTGTCGGGATCAATCCCCAGCGCCCGCCCCAACTCGCGCGCCCCCGCGATGGGCCCGTCCTCGATCCGGGCCGCATCCCACTTCATCGTCCCGGTGATCTTGCAGCGCTCGGGCGTCACGCCCAGCGCCTGGAACCGCCCGGCGTAATCAATGTCCTGCACCGCCGCGAACGCGAGGCGCCGCATTCGGCGCGCCATGAACCCGCGGATCCGCGCATACCCCCGGTACGACCGCGTCGACAGGCGTCCGTTCACCACGCCGACGGGGATCCCCCGCGCGGCACACGCGTCCATGAAGTTGGGCCACACCTCCAACTCCACCAGCCCCACCGCGTCGGGCCTCACCGCGTCGAGGAACCGGCGCACGCTCCACGAGAAATCCAGCGGGTAGCGCACGACCGCCGCGCTCCCGCCGAACAACTCCCGCGCCCGGCGCAGCCCCGTGTCGGTCGTCGCGCTCACCACCACCTCGCACGATCCCGTGAGCAGCGGCACCAGTTCGCGCAGCGCGCTCACCTCGCCCACCGACACCGCGTGCAGCAGCAGGCGCGGGCGGGCCGCGGCGGGCAGGGGCGGAATCTTCCCGAACCGCTCGTCCCACCCGGACCGCTTCTTCCCCGCCCAGACCGGGGCGGTCGCGATCGCCAGCGGGATGTACACGAGGTCGAGTGCGTTCATGCGGGCCGCGTCGCGCGGGCGTCGCCACCGGCCGACGCCCCAATCGCCTTCCAATGGGCGGGCGGGGATTCGAACCCCGAACCCCTCGCGTGTAAGGCGAGTGCTCTGGCCGTTGAGCTACCCGCCCGAGCCGTCCATCGTAGGGGCCCCTACTCACTCCACCGCATCGTCCGCACCCCCACCGCGAACCCGAGTACCGCCAGCCCCAGCAGCACCCCCACCGGCAGCGCCATCGCCCCCGCCGACAGGTCCCGCCACAGCGCCCCCTCCACCCCCAGCAGCGCCCAGCGGAACGGGCTGATCGAACTCGCGGTCTGCGCCCACTCGGGCAGCAGGAACAGCGGCACCGTCCCGCCCCCGATCATCGCCAGCACCAGCACCACCGCCTGCCCCACGCCCCGGGCCGTCGCCTCCGTGCGGCACAGGCCCGCCATCAGCATCATCAGCCCGCTGAACCCGATCGCGCTCGACAGCACCGCCGCCGCCATGTTCCCCCACGACTCCACCCGCACCCCCAGCACCAGCCCCATCACCAGCAGCATCCCCTGCACGATGAGGCACGCGAGGAAACACCCCAGCGCCTTCCCGCCCAGAATCGCCCCGCGCGAGATCGGGGCCGTCGTCAGTCGCACCAGCGTGCCCAGCGCACGCTCCCGCGCGATCCCGCTCCCGAACGCCAGCGTGCACCCCATCAGCCCCCACACCACGCCCTGCGGGAAACTCACCTCGTACGAACTCCGGGGCCCGCGGCGCTTCGTCGTCCGCAACTCTTCCACCGCGATCACCACCGGCTGAAACCCACCACCACCCGCGCCGCCCGCCGCGTCCGACCCCACCTCCGACGGCGCTGCGTCACGCTGGATCGCGTCGCGCAGTTGCGTCGCCGAGCCGAACAGCCCCTCCACCGCCGAGCGCGTGTCCGGGCTCACATCCGCCGATTCGTCCAGCGACGCGCGGGCCCGCCCGAGCATGTCGTCGAATCGATCGGGCTGCGTGAACCCGCCGAACACGCGGGTCATCGCCTTCTCCTGCAACTTCCCCTGCAAAAGCCCGGCCTCGGCCGATCGCCCGGGCTCGGTGATCGCCTCGATCCGCGCCGACCCGCGCGTGAAGAGCCCGTCGACCCGCGCCCCGAACCCCTCGGGCAGGATCACGCACGCCGTCACACGTCCGCGCCGCACGAGGTCGATCCCGGCCTCGCGCGTCTCCACGCGCGTGACGCGCAGGGCCGAGTCCGCTTCCAGGTCGCGCGCGATGTCCGCGGACGACGCCGACCGGTCCTCATCGACCAGCGCGATCTTCATCCCGCCGCCCGACCCGCCGCCCCCTCCGGGGAAGATCGCCCCGAAGAACAGCGACAGCAGCAGCGGGAACACGAACGCGAAGAACGCGGCCCCGCGATCCCGCAGCAGCAGCCGCAAATCCTTCAGCGCGATGGCCAGCAGCGTTCCCATCAGTCCCGCAGCCTCCGCCCCGTGAGGGTCAGGAACACGCTCTCCAGGTCCGGCTTCTCGACGTGCACGCTCGCGACGCTCGCGTCCTTCGCCAGCGCCTCGCGCAGCACCGCCGCCGGGTCGGTCGCGCGGACGATCTCGCGCGGCGCGTCGTCGCCCACGCCCCGGACGATCGTCACGAGGCTCTCCCCGCCGTGACGCGCGATCAGGTCGTCCACCTTCCCGACGTCGAGCAGGCGTCCCTTGTCCAGCACGCCCACGCGCGAGCACAGGCGCTGCGCCTCTTCCATGTAGTGGGTCGTGTAGACGATCGTCTTGCCCCGGGCCGCCAGGTCGCGCACCAGGTCGAGGATGTTCGCACGCGACTGCGGGTCCACCCCCGCCGTGGGCTCGTCGAGCAGCAAGAGCGGCGGGTCGTGGATCATCGCGACGCCGAGGTTCAGCCGGCGCTTCATCCCGCCCGAGTATCCGCCCACGCGGTCGGCCCGTCGCCCCGCAAGCCCCACCGCCTCCAGCACCGCGTCGGCCCGCGCCCGCAACGCGCCCCCGCGCAGCCCGAACAGCGCCCCGTAGAACCGCAGGTTCTCGTCCGCCGTCAGGTCGTCGTAGAGCGCCAGCGACTGCGTCGCCACGCCCAGCAGCGCCCGCGCCGCCGGGCTCGTCGGCGGGCCCTTGCCGCCGATGTCGATCCGTCCGCCATCGGGGCGCACCAGCCCGATCGTCATGCCGATCGTCGTGGTCTTGCCCGCGCCGTTGGGCCCCAGCAGCCCGAACACCTCGCCCGCGCGCACCTCCAGCGACAGGTCGTCGACCGCCTTCAGCGCCCCGAACGATTTCGTCACCCGCTCGATCACCAGCATCGCGAACCCACGGTATCACACGCCGATTCCGCCTGCGCTCAGGCGCCCGACCCGTCCCCGAGGTTCGTCACCATGATCTTCTCCAGCGGCTTGCGCGTGAGGTCCGGCACGCGGCACCCCTCCGCCGCGTACCCCACGGGGATCAGCACGAACGCCCGCTCGCGCGCGGGCCGCCCCAGCACCTCCGCGAGGAACCCCATCGGGCTGGGCGTGTGCGTCAGGGTCGACAGCCCCGCGTGGTGCAGCGCCGCCAGCAGCAGCCCCACCGCGATCCCCACCGACTCGTTCACGTAGTACACCCGCCCGCCGTCGTCGGCCTCCATCGTCTTGAAGACCGCGATGAGCACCGGCGCGACTTCCAGAAACTCCTTGGTCGCGTCGGTGCCCAGCGGCGCCAGGTCCGCCAGCCACTCGGGCGTGGCGCGCCGCGTGTAGAACTCGCGCTCCTCGCCCTCCGCCGCCTCGCGGATCCGCCGCTTCAGCGCCGGGTCGGTCACCACCACGAACGTCCAGGGCTGCTTGTGCGCCCCCGACGGGGCCGTCCCCGCCGCCAGGATCGCCCAGCGGATCGCGTCCTCCGGCACCGCACGATCCGAGAACTGCCGCACCGTCCGGCGACGGCACATCACCTCGTAGAACCGTCTGGCCGCGATTTCCGGCGGTTCCCCCGGCGCATATGGGACGTGCGGCACCGTTGAGAACGCCTGTGGGGGTTGGGGGGGGATCATGCCGAATCATTCGATGCGCACCGGTTGCACGGCGCGCCCGGCGCGTCGATCTTCCCACGAGTGAATCGCGGCATCACCCATGTCCGCTTCGAGCCCCCGCCCGGCGCGCCCGAGAACCTCCGCAGGCACGGGCGCCTCCGCTGCCAGGACGTCGAGTGCAGCCTCGGCAAAGTCCTCGACATTTCCCGCGGCGGGATGCGCGTCCGCATGATCCGCAAACTCCCCGCCAAGGTCGGGGCCTTCACCGTCCGCCTCGCCGCCATGGGGCTCGAGGTCTACGTCACCTGCACCGTCCGCTGGACCAAACCCGCCGGGCTCCTCCGCCACGAGGCCGGGCTCGCCTTCGCTCCGGTCGACGAAAAGACCGCCCGCATCCTCACCGACATCGCCCGCAGCACCGCCTACAACGAAACCGTCCGCTGGGTGCCCCCAGACCCCGAAGACCTCCTCGCGCAGTAAACTCCTGCGCCCGCACCCCGTCGCCCCGCCCCGCGGTATCACCCGGGCCCGGGCCGACGACACCCCCGGGCCGGAGGTTTCGCATGCGCCGTCCTTCCCACCGCCCCCTCTCCCTCGCGGCCGGCTTCCTCTGCCTCCTCCCCGCGCTCCCCCTCGCCGCCCAGCCACGCACCGAAACCCCGCCCCCATCACCCCCATCTCCGGGCGTGCGCCAGGGAACCACCGTCGACCTCCGCCCGCGCTTCACCAAGGGCCAGGAAGTCCGCTACGTCATGGTCATCGAGTCGCGCCAGGGCGAGGGCCCCGCCGACGAACGCTCCACCAGCCGCCAGGAGATCGGCCTGCTCCTCCGCTGCACCAGCGCCGACCCCGAGAAAGGCGCCACGCTCCAACTCGTCTACGAATCCCTGAAAGCCTCCATCCGCACCGGCGTCGTCGATACCGAGTTCGACAGCACCAAGCCCGCGAACCCCGACGACCCGTACGACCAGGTCCTCCGCTCCGTCGTCGGGCTCACGGTCCCCGTCACCCTCGACCGCGACGGCAACGTCACGAGCACCGGCGCCCCCTCCGCGAACCCCATCACCGCCCAGTTCACCGGCGCCGACGTCATCCGCTCGGTCATGGGCCCCATCTTCAGCCCGCGCAAGTCCTCCGGCTCCGCCCGCGTCGGCGAGTCCTGGTCCACTCAGTCCGTCATGGACGGGCTCATGGGCAAGATGCGCCTCGACATGACGCACACCCTCGCCAGCAGCAGCGGCGGACGGGCCGTCATCGAAACCTCCGGCAAGGTCACCCTCGACCCCTCCGCCGCCGCGGGCATCCAGGTCCGCATCGGCGACTCGCTCGTGACGGGCCAGACCGTGTGGGACCTGGAAGCCGGCCAACTCAGCACGCACCAGTCGCGCCAGCGCTACGCCATCGACGCCCTCGTCGGCGAACAGAAGATCTCCACCACGCAGGAAATGACCGTCAAGGTCGACCGGAAGAAGTAACCCGCTTCTCCCCCGCCACGCACGCGCGGAGCGCCCCGATCGCCCGTTCGATCCCCGCATCGTCCACGTCCAGGTGCGTCACGAACCGCACCCGGCGCGTGCCCGTCGCCAGCGTCAGCACGCCCTGCTCCGCGAGCGCCGCGCACAGCCCCGCGGCGTCCATCCCCACCTCCGGCGCGATCTCCACGTACACGATGTTCGTCTCCACGCCCCGCGTGTGCTGGGCCGCGTCGAGCGCGAGCCCGGGCACGCGCGCGACGCCCTCGCCCAGGCGCTTCGCCCGCGCGTGGTCCTGCGCCAGTCGCGCGACGTGATGCTCCATCGCGTGCAGCGCCGCCGCCGCCAGCAGCCCGCTCTGGCGCATGCCCCCGCCGAACATCTTGCGGAAGCGTCGAACGCGCGCGATGAACGCGGCACTCCCGCCCACCGCCGACCCCACGGGCGCGCCGAGCCCCTTCGAGAAGCAGCACGACACGCTGTCGAACGGGCCCGCCAGGTCCGCCAGCGCCACCCCGCTCGCGACGTGCGCGTTCCACAGGCGTGCCCCGTCCAGGTGCGCCCGCAGCCCGTGCGCGTGCGCCGCCTCGCAGATCCGGCGCACCTCGCCCTGGTCCCACACGCTCCCCCCGCCGCGGTTCTGCGTGTTCTCCACCACCACCAGGCGGCTCACCGGGAAGTGGTCGTTCCGCGTGCGCACCGCCCCCGCCACGTCCGCCGACGTGAACTGCCCGCGCGCGCCCCGCAGCGTCCGCACCAGGCACCCCGAGAGCGCCGCCGGCCCGCCCCCCTCGTACAGCACGATGTGGCTGTCCTCGTGCGCGATGATCTCATCGCCCGGCTCCGTGTGCGCCCGGATCGCCGCCTGGTTCGCCATCGTGCCCGAGGGCACGAAGCACGCCGCCTCTTTCCCGAGCGCCGCCGCGAACCGTTCCTCCAGCGCCCGCACCGTCGGGTCGTCGCCCAGCACGTCGTCGCCCAGCGGCGCGCGCATCATTGCCTCGCGCATCGCGGGCGTCGGGCGTGTCACTGTGTCGCTCCGCAGGTCCACCGTGGTCATGCCGGACTGTACGAACAGCCCGGGCGAACCGCACCCCACGCCCCCTGCGCCCCGAACGCCCGTTCGCACGAACCGGCGTTCGCATGTCACCTCGGCACCCGCGCGCCCACGTTGACAGCCGCGGGCCGCACGCCCCCCGCGCCCGGGCACGCCCCGCCGCCCACGCCCGCTGGCACGCGCGTTGCCCCACGTCTCGGCGAGGGGCCCGGCGTCGGGCCCGCACGTCGCACGACCGATTCCGGAGAAGACCCATGGCCACCATCATCCGTCGTGAACCCCGCGACCTCTCCCCCTTCGCCGCGTTCGAGCGCCTGCTCAACGATCCGTTCTTCGCCGAGGTTCCCGCGCTCGCCCGCGTCGAGGAGGGCACGCTCCCGCTCGACGTCTCCGAGAACGACACGCACGTCATCGTCCGCGCCAGCCTCCCCGGCTTCCCGAAGGACAAGATCGACGTCGAAGTCCACGACGGCGTGCTCTCCATCAACGCCCACCACGAGGAGGAGCGCGAGGAGAAGACCGAGCGCTTCTACCGCAAGGAACGCCGCGCGGGCTCGCTCAGCCGGCGCGTCGCCCTGCCCAGCGCGGTCCTCGAGAAGGACGCCCAGGCCGATTTCACCGACGGCGTGCTCACCCTGCGCCTCCCCAAGATCCAGAAGGAACAGCCCCGCAAGATCCGCATCGGCTGATGCCTCCGCGGCGCCGCACGCGATCACGCGGCCTCAACCCGCTGAACGCACGCCGGCCCGGGGTCACGCTCCGGGCCGGCTGTGCATCCCTCTCTCCCACCGGTTTTACTCCCTCAGTTCAACCGGATGATCCGTCCCTCTCCGCCCTCGGGGTACTCGAAGGTCGTAATGAATCCGCCCAAGAACTCACGGACATACTCGACCAGCGCTTGCTGGTAACTCACGCCAACGTTCCCGAAGGGTTGCCCGCCGAAGGGGTACTGGTCGCCCCCCCGCGCCAGGAAGTCGATCGTCGCCACGTTCACCGACGGCGCGCCGGGCGCGACCTGCCCGTCGAGGACGATCACGCGCCCGTCGTTCAGCACGGCCTCGCGCACCCGCGTCCCGGGCACGGTGATCTGGCCAGCCGCGTTGATCTGCTGGGCCGTCCCCGTCGCATCCCAGACGAACGAGAACCCGGCGATCTGTGCGAAGCGCCCGTTGCCGCTCCCACCGACACGCGAGACCGCGTTCTCCAGAATCTCCTTGAACCGCGCCGGGGGCACGCTCGACACGATCGAGACGAAGTTCGCGAACGGCAGCACCTCAAACGTGTTCAACTCCGTGAAGTTCCCCGCGGGGATCACGTTGTTGTTCCGGATGCCCCCGCCGTTCTGGAGCGCCACGTCCGGCGCAGGGAGCCCGAACGCCCCCGCCCGGCGCGACGCCGCGTACAGCAGCGAGTCCGCCGTGAGGTTCCCCAGGTTCGTCTCGAACGCACGCACCGAGGTCGCACGCCCGTCGAGCGGCTGGGTCGAGATCGCCAGCACGTTGCTCCCCAGCGCGGCCACCGCCGCCGCCACCGGGTCCACCACCAGCGCCTGCAACTCCGGGTCCGGCGTCACCGCGTCCGGTCCGATCCCCGACACCCGCACCGGCCCGCTGATGGTGTCCACCGCCACGACGTTCCCCGCCGCGTCGAACCCCACCACCAGCCGCCCCACGTACCGGTAATCCCCGCGCGTCGTCACGACGGGCACGTTCCGCCCGTCCGCATCCACCGCGACCCGCGGATACCCCGTGCCGCCCAGGTTCGTAGGCCATGGCGTGTCGCCCGGCACCAGCACGTCCGCGGGGTTCGCCAGCAGTTCCCCGCCTCCGCCCCCGATGATGACGTCCACCCCGGACAGCCCCGGCGCCAACGCGAACTCGCTGCTCAGCCCCTGCAGGTGGCTCGTCACGATGATCTTGTTCACCCCCTGCGCCTGAAGCGCCGCCACCTCGGCCTGCACCGCCGGCAGCACGTCGCTCACGCTCACGTTGCGGGGCGACGAGATGAACGGGAGGTCCGTCGTCGTCGCCCCGATGATCCCGATCTGCTGCGTCCCCACCGTCACGATCGTGCTCTTCGCGATCCGCCCGCTCGTTACCAGCGCCTGCAGCCCCGACTCGCCCGTGAAGTCCAGGTTCGACGACAGAAACGGCGCCGGCCCGGTGAAGCCGATCATGAAGTCCCGCAGCACGTCGGGGCCGAAGTCGAACTCGTGATTCCCGATCGCCAGCGCCGAGTACCCCAGACGGTCCATCGCCAGCGAGTCGTAGAACGGCACGCCGTTCTCCAGGCTCGCGTTGAACTCCGGGCCCGCGAGGAAGTTGTCCCCCGATGAAATGAAGACCCAGCCCTTCTCCGTCGCGTCCGCCGGATACGTCGCGCTGAACGCCTTGAGATTCTCCGTCAGCGTCTTGAACCGCGCGACCCCGCCGTAGGCCTCGAGCCCGCTTCCGGCGTTGATCAACTGCGACTCGCCGTCGTTGTTGTGCAGCACATGCAGCCAGAAGACCACCTGCTGCGGGTCCTGCGGCTTCTCGTCCCCGCGATCGATCTTCACCGCCGGGGTCGCCGCGGGGCGAACCGGCTCGGGCTTCAGCGGCACGCGCACCTGCGCCACCGCGAGGCTCGTGAACACCGCGCCCGCGACCACCGCGAGCACGCCCGGATTCACCATCCCGCGCTTCACCATCATCGACATTGGTCCGCTCCTCGTTTGAGACCTCGGACGCCCCGCGCCCGCCAGTAGTTCGCTCTCGCCTTCCCGCCACGACCCTCTCACGTCACGATCCAAGCCTGCCAGCCGCGCTCACCCCCGCACGGCGCACCGTCGCCGCCGACGCGTCGCCAGCACGAGCCCGCTCGCCGCGAGAATCGCCCCGCCGGGCGCCGGGATGAACGCGATCCCCGACACCTCGGGCGCTCCGTGCACGCCGATCAGCGACGCCGCGCCCGTCGCCGGGTTCACCGCGTACAGCGACCCGCCGTCGCTCATGAACAGCGTGCCCAGTTCCGGGCTGTACGCCAGCCCGCCCACGCCCGACGCGCTGCTCACGCCCATCCCGCCGATCAGCGTGCCCTGACCAGTCATCGGATCGATTGACAGCAGCGTGTCCTCCAGCGTGCCGTTCTTCGCCAGCGCCACCAGCCGCCCCGACCCGTCGAATGCCAGCCCCGAGATGTCCGTGTCGCTGGTCCCGAAGGGCCCGATCACGCTCCTCGCACCCGTCGCCGTATGTACGCCCAGCACGTCCGACGCCGAGTTCGCGATCAGACGCCCCATCACCGCGTCGAACGCCAACCCGCCTTCGGGGATGACTCCCGTCTGCGCACCGATCAGCGTCGCCGCACCCGTCTGCAGGTCCAGGCTGTACAGGTCGGCCCCGACTGTGTAGGCGTACATGACGCCCGCACCGCGGTCGTACGCGATGTCGACGATCTGCGTCAGCCCGGTGCTGCCGATCGTCGTCGCCGCACCCGTCGCCGCGTCGATGCGCACCAGGGACTGCACCTGGAAGTTCCCGAAGTTGCTCACGCCGTACAGGGCCTGCCCCTGCGCCGACCCGCCGCAAGCAGCCATCGCCGCCATCAGTGTCCATACTCGCCGCATGCTGACCTCCTCCCACGCCGAACCCGTTGCGGGCTCATGACAGGGCGGAGGCTACACCATCACCCCTCTCGCGATGGTGAAGCCCCGGCAAAGTCAGCAACAAGTCGTGGTGCAGACTGCGCGCAGGTTTCGCTACACCCGCCGCGTGAACTGCGCCATCTCCCGCTCCATCACCACACGCAGCATCACGAACCCCACGCACCCGGCCACCGACACCGCCAGCGACGCCCCGAGCACCCACGGCGCCGGGTCGGCCCCCGCGGCCTTCAGCCATTCGTACAGCGTCACCGATACCACCGGCGCCAGCAGCCCGCGCACGCCGTTCAGCGTCACGTGCGTCGCCATGTACCGGCTCGTCTCGCTCGGTGGCGAAAAGTCCACGTGCCCAAGGTTCCACGCCAGCGTCCCACCGCCGTACGCGATCCCCAGCATCACCGACGCCACGACAAAGCACGCCAGCGAGTTCGCGATCGCCCCCGCCAGCAGCACCGCACCCGCCGCCGCGAACGTCCACCCATGCACCGCCCGGAACCGCACGATGTGCGCCCGGTCCAGCCACCTCGCCCACAGCGGGATCGTGAACACCTGCACGCACAGCGGCACGGTGCTCGTCAGCAGAATGCTCCGGAAGTACGTCAGCCCGAACTGCTCGCGCAGGATGATCGCCAGGATCGGCGCGAACATCAGGTTCCCGAACCCCAGCACGAACATGCACAGCATGAACTGCGCGTACCGCTTGTCCGCCCGCAGCACCCGCCACACCACCAGCGGCGCCTGCCACGCCGACATGGTCCGCGTGCCCTCGCGCTCGCGACGCAGCAGGTCGCGCTCGCGCCGCACGCGCAGGCGGCTCGTCGCCACCACCGCGAACGTCGCCAGCGTGCACGCCGCCAGCACCGCCGGGCGATGCCACGTCCGGTCCGCGTCCAGCATGTACCCCAGCAGCGCCCCGCCCCCCGCGATGACCAGCGCCTGGATGATCGACAGCCGCCCGATGATCGTCGCACGCACCTCGCGCGGGTAGTTGCTCCGCCACACCGTCGGCCGCAGCGTGATGATCCCCGACCAGCACGCCCGCGCCGTCAACGCCAGCAGCAGCAACCCCGCCAGCCCCGCCCCGCTCCGCGGCATGAACGCCACGCCCGCGATCGACACGATCACCGCCACCTGCAGCACGTTGATCAGCAGGATCTTCGCCCGCCCCTGCCCCGCCGACGACCACACGAAACTCAGGATGTTCGCCAGCGCGTCCATCGTCGCCAGCAGCGCCACCGCGAAGTTCAGGTGCGACTCCCGCACCGCCCCGTCGAACGTCTGCCGCGCGTACACCGCCAGCACCCCGCTGTCGATCGCCGACAGCCCCAACGCAAAGAACAGCGTCGACCACACCTCAAGCGCATACGGCCTTCGCGCGAAGTACGGCAGCGACCCCGGCAGCACCCCACGCACCACCCGCGCCGGCGCCCCCGCCAGCCCCACCGACAGCCTGCCGATGCCCCAGGTGCTCACGTGACCGCAAGCGTAGCGGGCGCCCTCCCGCCCCCCACCCACCAGCCCGACCACGCCTTCACACACGCCTCACACGCCGTCCCCCGCAACATCCCCGGCCCGGCGCGCGGTATAACACGCGCGTGCTCGTCGCCATCGCGATCATCGCCCTCGTCCTGGGAGTCGCCGGGATCATCCTCCTCCAGGCCGGCCTGCGGGGCCGCCGCCTCGACGACCACCCACTCTGCGCCGCCTGCGCCTTCGACCTCGCCGGGCTCGCCGGCCCCGACCGCACCCTCCCCCCCCGCTGCCCCGAGTGCGGCTCGTCCATCACCCCCGACACCATCCGCGTCGGCAACCGCCGACGCAGCCCCGCCCGCATCACCCTCGGCGTCGCCTGCCTCCTCCTCGCCCTCCTCGGCACCGGCGCCCTGGTCGCCGACCTCGCCTCCGGCGCGGGGCTGAACCAGCACAAGCCCCTCGCCCTGCTGCTATGGGAGGCCGAGCACCGCACGGGCCGCGCCTCCGCCGACGCCCTCGCCGAGATCCTCGACCGCCACATGCGCGCCCCGCTCTCAGCCGGCGCACAGGCCTCGCTCCTCGGGGCGGCCCTGCGCCGCCACGCGAACCCTCTCCAGCCCTGGTCGCGCGACTGGTCCAGCGTCCTCGAAGACCCCGTCCTCCGCGCCGCCGCGCCCCAGGCCCAACTCGACGCGGCCGACGCGCGGGGCGTCACAGCCTCGCTCCGCGTCCGCCCGCGCGTCCGGATCGGCGGCCCGCTCCCCACGCAGTTCGGCGCCGACTTCGATGAGCGCTTCCTCCTGCCCGCGCAGCGCACCGCCCGCAGCACCCCGCTCCGCGTCCGCCTCGCCACCCCGGACGGCGCCATCGTCCGCGAGTTCGAGCACCTCGCCCGCGGGCTGATGAAGCCCAGCCCCCCCGGCTCCAGACAGTTGTTCAACCTGTCCATCCCGCTGAACCTGCCCCCCCAGACGCCTCCGGGCGAGTACGACCTCACGATCGATGCCGAGTTGCTCCTCGCCGCCGCGCCCTTCGGGGCCGCGCTCCCCGCGAACACGCCGCGCGTCCCCTTCCGCCACGCCGAGCGAATCACCGTCGTCCCCGCCGACCAGCCCACCGTCGAACTCGTCGATGACCCCGACCTCGCGAAGCGTCTCCAGGACGCCCTGTTCATCTCGGTCTCGGTCGGCACCTACTCCGCCTCGCAATGGTGGATCTCGCCCGCGGTCGGCGTCGAGGTGTTCGGCCCCTCGCAGGACCTGGGCCCGATCTTCGAGCGCCAGCGCCTCTCGGGCGTGTACGCGGCCTCGATGTACCCCCCGGGCGCGGACGACGCCGACGACGCCGTCCCGCTCGGACACATCATCGTGCGCTACGTGGGCGGCGGGTGGAGCATCAACCTCGGCGGCTCCGCCACCTCCATGAAAGAGCCTCCCGAGGGGGCGGTGCGCCTCGTCCTCGTCCCCGACCCGGACCACGCCGAATCGCTGGTCGATCACGAGCGCGTGCTCGGGGGCGTGCTGCGGTTCGACGACGTGAAGGTGATGCGGAACCGGTGAGCGCGGCGCCCGGGGCACGGGGGGGGCACGGGCGGTGCACAGGCGCACGCGAGAATCGCGGTGCAAAAACGACAACACCCGCACGAAGGTGCGGGTGCTGCGCCGGAAACCCGGGTATATCGCAAACAGTTGGGGCCGCTTGGCATCGCGTTGCCGCGACGCTATCCGGCACGAGGCCGGACGAGACTGCGTTGACAACCAGAGCACGGATCGCTCCGTGCCGCGTCTTCTGGACGCGTTGAGTTCTGGTCTAAGGAAATCCCTTAGAAAGGAGGTGATCCAGCCGCAGGTTCTCCTACGGCTACCTTGTTACGACTTCGTCCCAGTCACCGATCTTGCCGTGGGCACTGCTGAAATGCAGCGACTTCGGGCACTCTCGGCTCCCATGACGTGACGGGCGGTGTGTACAAGGCTCAGGAACACATTCACCGGAGCGTAGCTGATCTCCGATTACTAGCGATTCCGACTTCATGCAGGCGAGTTGCAGCCTGCAATCCGAACTGGGGTGCGCTTTTTGCGATTTGCTCCGCCTTGCGGCCTCGCGTCGCTTTGTACGCACCATTGTAGCACGTTTGCAACCCTGGATGTAAGGGCCATGAGGACTTGACGTCATCCCCACCTTCCTCCGGTTTGACACCGGCAGTCTCGCTAGAGTACTGGCTTGCGCCGAGCAACTAACGATAGGGGTTGCGCTCGTTAAAGGACTTAACCTGACACTTCACAGCACGAGCTGACGACAGCCATGCAGCACCTGTGCTTGTTCCGGTCTTGCGACTGTGGCCCCACTTTCATGGGGTTAATCCAAGCATGTCAAACCCAGGTAAGGTTCTTCGCGTTGCCTCGAATTAAGCAACATGCTCCACCGCTTGTGTGAGCCCCCGTCAATTCATTTGAGTTTTAGCCTTGCGACCGTACTCCCCAGGCGGCGCACTTAACGTTTTTACTACGACCGATACGGCGTCAAAACCGCACCGGTCTAGTGCGCATCGTTTACGGCGTGGACTACCAGGGTATCTAATCCTGTTTGCTCCCCACGCTTTCGTGCCTCAGCGTCAGGACAGGCCCAGTCGCGCGTCTTCACCATCGGCATTCCAGTAGATATCTACGCATTTCACCGCTCCACCTACTGTTCTCGCGACCCCTACCTGCCTCAAGACCGGCAGTATGCCCTGCTGTTCCGCGGTTGAGCCGCGGGCTTTCACAAAGCACTCACCGATCCGCCTACGCACCCTTTAAGCCCAGTGATTCCGACTAACGCTTGTGGCCTCTGTATTACCGCGACTGCTGGCACAGAGTTAGTCGCCACTTCCTCTGGGGACAATCATTGGTTCCGTCCCCTGACAGCGGTTTACATACCAGAGGTACTTCATCCCGCACGCGGCATTGCTCCGTCAGGCTTTCGCCCATTGCGGAAGATTCGTTACTGCAGCCTCCCGTAGGAGTCCGGACAGTGTCTCAGTTCCGATGTCGCGGGCCGTGCTCTCACACCCGCTACCCGTCTTCGGCTTGGTGGGCTTTTACCCCGCCAACTACCTGATAGGACGATCGCCGCTCCCAAGGCGCTAAAGCTTTGCTCCGGAGAGATCATGGCGTATTACCGGCAGTTTCCCACCGCTATCCGCCACCTCGGGGTACGTTCGATCGCGTTACTGACCCTTTCGCCACTTACCCCTTGCGGGGCTCGTTCGACTTGCATGTTTTAGCCATGCCGCCAGCGTTCAATCTGAGCCATGATCAAACTCTTCAGTTGTTTTCCAGTGACCCCCTCCCGGACTCACGCCCAGGAGAAGGAAATCATCAGAAATGAAAAGCGACCATGTTTTCCCAACCCATCTCGCCTTGCGACGACATGGATCGGGCGGTCTTCGGCGTGCGCTCATTCAAGGCCTCGCGGCCTCGCGATCTCGCACGACGCCACCGGGTGGCAACCCGGTGGATTTGGCTCACTTCCCGCCGACACCCCATGCTGAACAGGGCGCCGGCGTTGCACGAAAGTGAATCCGCCACGGGCTGTGAACCCCGTGACCGACCACCCGACGATCACCTTGTACGGGGTGAACTCGGGCTATGTGGATCCGTCCGCGTCCCCCGGGTCGACGGGGTGGGCGTGCAGCCCTTGACGCGAACGCACACTCTCGTGCGGTCCCAACTGTTCACTTGTCAGAGATCATCCAGATTCGCCCTCCGGCGACCTGGCCTGCCTTTCGGCCCCGATCATTCGGCAAGACAACCCGAGGGTTTCGCCCCGGGTTGCCGACTCGATCGGCAGGGAGGGACAATAGGACACGCCCCGCCACCCAGTCAAGCCTTCCCCGTCAACCTTCACCACGATTCTTTTCCAAATCCCTGCCACCCCATTCTTTACGAATTCTTCTCCACCCACCGCCCACACCTCGGACCCGCTCAACCACCCCCCTCGGCTCGTCCCTCCAGGCCCCCACCGCCCACGGCGACGCCCCGGACTCCCCTTCCCCGGGGGCCTCTGGTCACCAGTCCGTCCGTCACCACCGCCAGCGTCGCCACCCACACCGCCGCCGGGCGTCGTTCCGGGGGCAACGTCTCCAGCGCCCGGCACGCCTCACGCAGCGTTGCGCCGGTCGTCCGCACGTCGTCCACCAGCACCACCGTCATGCCGCGGAGGTCCACACGACGCGCCCACATGCTCCCGCGGACGTTCGCCTCGCGACGGCTCGCCGGCACCCCGACCTGCGGCGGCCTGCGCCACCGCCCGATCGCCGGCACCACCGGCGCCCCGCACACCCGACCCACGCCCCGCGCGATCGCGCGCGTGTGATCCACACCCCGCGACAGCCTTCGCCACAGCGTCGTCGGCACCGGCACGATCATCAGTCGTGCCCGCTCGACCCCCATCCGTTCCGCGGCGTCGCACACCGCGCTCCCCAGCAGCGCGCCCAACTCCTCGCCCAGCACGCGCCACGCCGCGAACTTCACGTCGTGGATCATCTCGCGCAGCAGCCCCTCATACTCCCCCAGGCGCACCGCCCGCGCCCATGCCACGCCGCCGCCCGCCCCTCCACCCGCGCACCGCGGGCATCCCGGTGCGTCCGCCTCGAACGACCCCACCCCGCCGGCGCAGCGTGCGCAGTAGGCCCCCGGCGCATCGGGCATCCACCCCGCATCCCGCGCCCGCACCACCAGCGGCGGGCGCACCAGCCCCAAAAACGTCTCCTCGACCGCGTGCCACGCGCCCTCCGGCGCGAACAGCCCCGCGTCGACATCCAGCGACGATCCGGACGCCTCGCGTCCGCGTTCCGCCAGTCGCCCAGCCCCGCCGACATCCGCCGGCGCGCCACGCCCCTCGTCGCCGACTTCCATCGGTGCTGGTGCCGATCCGCGCGCGCCCGTCGCCGGCGGCCATTCAAAGCCGTCGCCGCGTCCGGCGCGTGCTCGCACGTCCTCGCTCACGATCCGCCAGCCTACCGCGCCGTGCGTGCCCGCCGCGCCCGACTTGCCTACCGAATCAGGCGCTGGCGTAGCAGCGACGCCCGGGCCGCCCGGCGCTGCTCCTGGTCCATCTCGCGCCCCGCCACCTTCTGCAGGTGGGCGGGTTGCACCAGCAGCAGCAGCAGGTTCACCGTCCGCACGCCCTCGGGCCCCAGGTCCACCACGCCCAGCAGCGTGCCCAGGCGCACCAGGCTCAGGGCCTGCATCGCCTCCTCGGTGGTCAGCAGGCGCGCCGACGTCAGCAGCCCGAACGCCCGCCACGCCTGATCCTCGAGCGCGATGCGGCGTTTCTGCGCCAACTCCCGGCGCGCCAGCCGCTCATACTCGATCACCTTCGGCAGGATCTCCGACTCCAGCATCGTCAGGATCGCCTGCTCGGTCTTCCCCAGCGTCGTCTGGTTCGAGATCTGGAACAGGTCGCCGACGGCCTCGGACCCCTCGCCGTAGAACCCGCGCACCGCGAGGTTCATGTCACCCGCCGCCCGCTTCACCTTCTCGATGTCCCCCGTCAGCCGCAGCGCCGGCAGGTGCAGCATGCAGCTCATCCGCAGCCCTGTGCCCACGTTCGTCGGACAGGCCGTCAGATAGCCGAACCGCGGGGAGAACGCGAAATCCAGCGAGCGCTCCAGCACGTCGTCGACGCGGTCGGCCTCGCGCCAGGCCTCGGTGAGAGCCAGCCCCGAGCGGATCGACTGGACCCGCAGGTGGTCCTCCTCGTTCACCATGATCGCCAGGCGTTCGTCCGGCAGCGTGTACGCCACCGCGCGCGGGTCTTCCGCGACGCCCCCGCTCCCCACCTTCCCGCGGCTCAACTGCTTCGAGATGATGTGCCGCTCCACCAGCAGCGCCCGCTGCAGCGACGTCCGCTCGTGCAGCTCCTCCCACGCGATCCGCGCGCCGACCTCGCCGGTCAGGATCCGGTCCCGGCATGTCTCGAGCACGCGCTGACGGTCCCGCTTCGTGCTCCGCAGCGCGAAGGGCGACCCCGCCAGGTTCCGCGCCAGCCGCACCCGCGACGACAGCACCACGTCCGCCGCGTCGCCCTCGCCCCGCAGCCACTCCGGGCACGGCTCGGGCGACGGCGGCCTGGGCGGGTCGTAGTACGGGCCGCGCGTCACGCCACACCCCCGCCACCCCCGCCACCGACCCCGGGCCCGCTCAGCCCAGGCCCGCTCAGCCCAGGCCCGCTCCCGCTGTTCCCGTCGCCCAGCCGCCGAAGTTCATCCCGCAGCAGCGCCGCCCGCTCGTACTGCTCCTGCCTCACCGCGTGGTCCAGTTCCGCGCGGATCCGCGCGAGCCGCGCCGCCCGCTCGGCCAGTTCCGCCTGCGCCCGCGCCGACTCGTCGAGGCTCGCCGACGCACGCCGGGGCTTCTTCCCGACGTGCCGCACCGCCCCCTCGTGCGCCCGCTCGATCAGCGGGCCCAGTTGCGCCTCGAACGCCCGGTAGCACTCGGCGCACCCCAGCATCCCGTGCTGCTTGAACTCCCCGAACGTCGTGCGGCACGCCGGGCACACGTTCCCGCGCGACGCCCCCTGCTGCGTCATCGCCGTCACGTGCTGCTTGATGATCTCCCCGATCGCGGGCACGCCCTTGACGGCAATCCCCTGCTCGGCGGCGTGGGCCTCGCACAGGTGGCGCTCGATCTTCACCCCGTTGCGCACGGTCACCTCGTGCACCGTCGCCTCGTTGTCGCAGAAGTCGCACTTCATGGGCTCGCCCAATCGTAGAGCGCCGGGGGCTTCACCGAGGACGCCCCGCGCCGCCGCACGCACGAGCGCCGCCTCGCCCTCAGAATGAAAAACGACCCTGCCAAAGCAGGGTCGTCGAAGGGGACATGATCGGAACTCAGGGCGGCATGCGCCCGCGGCGGGTGCTCAGTGCGCCGCGCTCTTCTGCTGGCGGGTGTACCCGTACTTCCGCTTCAGCGGCTTCACCACCAGGCCCTGCTTGATGGCCTTGGCCGACGCGAGGACGCGCGTCGGGCGGCCCTCGATCATCGCGGTCACTTCCTGCAGGTTCGGCTTGAACGTGCGCCGCGTGATCCCGGTGGGCTTCAGGCCGAAGCCGCCCTTGCTGATCGCCTGCCCGCGCCACACGCGCTTCATCCCGCGCGACGTCTTCTTGCCCGTGAAATAGCACTCTGCGCCCATCGGTCACCTCGTGCGGGCTTGAGCGCCCGCGGCTCGGGGTTCCGCCGTCGCCGGCGTCCCCGCAGGGTTCTCAGTTCGACGACTTGAGCCACGCCGGACACGGCGCCGCCGGGTCCGTCGGCAGCACGTGCACCGTCCGCCCGCGGAACGTCACCGTCCCGTCCGCCACGCTGAACAGGGTGTCGTCCTTCGCCCGGCGCACGTTGAAGCCGGGCAGGAAGGGCGTCCCCACCTGACGCACGATGATCGAGCCGGACTGCGCCGTCTCCCCGCCGTACAACTTGATCCCGCGGAACTGCGGGTTGGAGTCACGACCGTTCTTGGTCGAGCCCTGCCCTTTCTTGTGCGCCATAGCCGATCTCCCGCGCGTACCACCCGATCCACCAGCTCACGGCCCATCCGCCGCGATCCCGGTGTGCCGGGCCTAGACCATAGGCCCGCACGCCCCAATCGTCCAGCAGACCGCCACCCCCCCTACCCCGGCTCGACCAGCCGGTGCAGCGCCAGCGCGCACGCCACTCCCACGTTCAGGGAGTCCACCCCCGGCGCCTGGGCGATCCGCGCCCGCACGTCCGCTGCCGCGAGCGCCCCCGCCGACAGCCCGAACCCCTCCGACCCCAGCAGCAGGGCGTACCGCGCGCCCGCCGGCAACTCCCGAATGTCCACCGCCGACGCGTCGGGCGTCAGTGCCACCACACGAAACCCGAACTCGCGCAGGGCCGCCAGCGCCCCCGGCCAGGGCTCGGCCCGGGCGTACGGCACGCGCAGCGCGTGCCCCATCGACACCCGCACGCACCGGCGGTACAGCGGGTCGCATGTCCGCGGGTCCAGCAGCACGCCCGCACCCGCCCCGCCCAGCGCCGCCGCCGCCCGGAAGATCGACCCCAGGTTCTCCGCGTTCGTCAGCCCCTCCACCACCACCAGCGCCCGCGCGTCCCGCGCCACCTCGCGCATCTCCAGCGGCGTGGCCCGCTCGCCGCACGCCAGCACGCCCCGGTGAAAGTCGAACCCCACCAGGGCGCGGATCACCGGCTCGGGCGTCTCGAACACGCGCGTCGTGGGCGGCAGCGCCCGCAGCACGTCACGGATCGCCGCCAGGCGTGCGGGCGTGCCCAGCACGCTGCGGACGGGGAACCGCGAGCCCGCCATCACCCGCATGACGAACTCGCCCTCGCCGATGAACGTGCCCCGGCGCCCGGCGAACTCGTCGGCCCGCAGGGCGGCGTCCTTCAGGCCCGCGTAGTCCGCCAGGCGCGGATCATCCGCGTCCGTCACCAGCTCGGGATTTCGCGCGAACATCTCGGGCTCCACGGCCCGATGCTATCTTCCGCCACCCATGAGCGTCACGAACATCTCCATCCTCGATGCGATCGTCCTCGGCCTGGTCGAGGGCATCACCGAGTACCTCCCCGTCAGTTCGACGGGGCACCTCATCCTCGCCTCGTCGCTGCTGGGGCTGGATTCCCCCGAGCGGCGCGAGGCCGTCAATACCTTCACCATCGTCGTGCAGGGCGGGGCGATCCTCGCCGTGCTCTACCTCTACTGGCCCAACGTCCTCCGCATGATCCGGGGCATCCTCGGCAAGGACCCCGGCGGATTCCGCCTGTTCGTCAGCATCTGCGCCGCGTTCGTGCCCGCGGCGATCCTCGGCAAACTCCTCGACGAGCACATCGAACGCATGCTCTTCGCGCCCATCCCCGTGCTCATCGCCCTCGCCGGGGGCGGGGTCTACATGCTCCTGCTGCACATGCGGCTCTCGGGGCGCATGGGCTTCCCTGCATCGGCGCTGGGTCGGAAGGAACTCGAAGACCTCACGCTGACCGAGGCGGTGATCATCGGGCTGCTCCAGTGCGTCGCGATGTGGCCCGGCACCAGCCGCTCGATGATGACCATCACCGGCGGGCTGCTGGTGGGCCTGCGTCCGAAGGCCGCCGCCGAGTTCAGTTTCCTCCTGGGCCTCCCCACCCTCACCGCCGCCACCCTCTACAAACTCACGAAAGACCTCTGGCACGCGCACCAGACCGGCGCCCCGACGATGTTCGAGACGCTGGGGTGGGTCCCCACGATCGTCGGGCTCGCCGTCGCCGCCGTCTCCGCGGCGCTGGCGGTGAAGTGGCTCGTGGGGTTCCTGTCGCGCCACGGGCTGGCGCCCTTCGGCTGGTACCGCCTCGCGCTGTGCGCCGTCATGGCCATCATGCTCGCCACGGGCACTCTCACCTTCGGCAACAGCACCGCCCCCGACCCCAGCCGCCCCGTCAACGAAACTCAGCGTGTCATTCCGCCGATAGAGTGGCAGGAGCCTTCCCGGTAGGGCGGCCCTGCGCGCATGAAGACCTCGTACCCCAAGAGCAAAATCAAGGTCCTGCTCGTCGAGAGCGTGCACCCCGCGGGCGTGCGCGCCCTCCGCGACGAGGGCTTCCACGTCGACACCCTCCCCGGCGCCCCCGACGAAGCCAAGTTGTGCAAACTGCTGGGCGACGTGCACCTGCTGGGCGTGCGCAGCAAGACCGAGGTGACGCCCCGTGTGCTCGACGCGGCCCCCAAACTCCTCGCCGTCGGCTGCTTCTGCATCGGCACGAACCAGGTGGCCCTGCGCGACGCCGCCCGCCGGGGCGTGCCCGTCTTCAACTCGCCCTTCTGCAACACGCGCAGCGTGGCGGAACTCACGCTCGCCGAGGTCATCGCGCTCTACCGGCGGCTCACCGAGAAGTCGGCCCTGATGCACCGGGGCGTCTGGGACAAATCCGCCGACGGCGCGCACGAGGTCCGCGGGCGCACGCTCGGCATCGTCGGCTACGGGCACATCGGTTCGCAGGTCTCCGTCCTCGCCGAGGCGCTGGGCATGCGCGTCCTCTTCCACGACGTCGTTCCCAAGATGCCCCTGGGCAACGCCCGCGCGTGCAAGACGCTGACCGACCTGCTCCGCGAGAGCGACGTGGTGACGCTGCACGTGCCGGCGACCGAGAGCACGCAGGGGCTGATCGGGCCCGCGCAACTGCGCCGCATGAAGCCCGGCGCCCACCTCATCAACAACGCGCGCGGCGGCGTGGTCGACATCGACGCGCTGGCGGACGCGCTCCGCACGGGGCACCTCGCCGGGGCCGCGCTCGACGTGTTCCCGGTCGAGCCCAGCGCGAAGGGCGAGGCGTTCGAGAGCGCGCTGCGGAACCTGCCGAACGTGATCCTCACGCCCCACGTCGGCGGGAGCACCGAAGAAGCCCAGGCGTCGATCGCCGAGGACGTGGCGGGCAAGTTCGTGAAGTTCGTGAACGTGGGCACGACGACGGGGGCCGTGAACGTGCCGCAGGTGGAACTGCCCGAGCAGCCCGCAGCGGATCAGGCGGCGTCGGAAGCCGCGGGCGATTCGCGGCGCGCCCGCCATCACCGCATCCTGCACTTCCACCGCAACGTTCCGGGCGTCCTCTCGAAAATGCACGCGCTCATCGCCGGGCTGGGGGCGAACGTCTCGGCGGAGTACCTCCGCACGAGCGACGACCTGGGCTACGTCGTGCTCGACGTCGACCCCACCGACGGCTCGAAGGTGCTGGCGAAACTCCGCGACGTGCCGGAAACCATCCGCGTGCGGATGTTGTGGTAGCGGGCGCGGTGTCGCGTCGCCATCACGGCGATTCGTCCTGGGGCATGATTTCAAAGTCACGCCCCCCGAGCCCGCCCTCGGTCGAAAGCACCGGCCACTCGAACATGGTCGCGGGGCGTGACACCGTGTCGTACCGCAGCGAGAGATCCACGTCCCGGCGCGTCACACGCCCGTCGGCCCACCCCACCACCCACGGGAACACCTGCACCGTCGCGCCCCGCGAGCGATGTGCTTCCTGCGCATCGCTCATGGGTCGCAGGTGAAGCAGCAGCCCTTTCTCCGACGGGTGCTGCACCTCGGACCATCGGCCGCCGACAAGCATCGGCGGAGCCTGCGCCGGGTTCGGCGGCTCGGCACCTTCCCAGTACCGTGCCCGCGAGAACGCGCCGTACCCCAGACGCACCAGCGTCCGACGAACGCCCTCGGGAAGCCCCTCCTCGTCGGCGGGCCCGGCCCAGATGCTGCGCATCGACGCCATGGCGTCCGCATCGAGGAGATTGACGTAGAGCAACGACTGCCAGTGGAAGTACGACGCCGTCGGACGAATGACCTCTCCGCGGATCACGATCGCCCCGGTCAGATCGCCCGGGGTCGCGCAGAACGGGAACGCCTCGCGCTGCTCACCGGCGTAGACGGCGAGCGCCGCGAGTATCTGTCGCGTATCGCTCTGATAGACCGCCTCGCGCCCCGCGCCGCGCGCGCGGGCGAGCATCGGCAGCGCGATCGCCAGTACCACCGCCAGCACCGCCATGACCACGAGCACTTCGATCAGCGTCAACCCGCGCGGCATGCGTGCGCCGACGGTCCGACCCGACGCGGCGTCAGGCCGCCGAGGAACCGGCACCGCCAGCACGCACGTCATCAGCCCCGCGTTCCGCACCAGCCCGAGCAGAATCTCGCGACGCGGGTCCGACGGCTCGCTCCAGAATCCCACGCACGAACACCCGCGTGCGGGCGGATCAGCCGCCATCCACGCCAGCACCGCCGTCAGGGCGGCGAGTGTCAGGAACATTCCCGCACGGACAACCCTCGCGTGCGCGAGCGCGAAGTACCCAACGCCCATCGCCGCCTCGGTCGCGACGATCCCCGGCGCCGCGATCGATGCCAGCCCGCGCGGGAGCCCGAAACCACCCAGCACGTGCGCGACCGTCGCCTCGAACATCCCCGGCGCCATCGCCTTGCCCGTCGCCGCGACCAGGAAGAACGCCGACACCGTGCCGACACACACCCAGCGCATCACGCGCTCACTGCGTGTCTGTGCCCGCTCGACAGCATCCGGCACGGCGGACCTCCCCACCTAATACCCCAGCGGAGACACGCGTGTCCTCTGCAGGTCGTAGTTGTTCTGGTTGAGCAGCCACAGCACCCACCCGGCTCGCTCCGGGACGTAGACGAACGCCCCGTTGATCGGCCGACGCGACCCGTCGGCGAACTCGCACACGACCCCGAACTCCGCGACCAGCACGCGCCCACGAGCTCGGACGATATCCCGAGGCTCGATGGGCAGGTCGAACCACCGACGCATCGTCCCAGCCGTTGGCCCATACCACAGTCGCTCGCCCAGCACTCCTTCGAGCTTCAGCCGCGGGTGCACCTGGTCCGTGCTGTGCCCGACTCGCACCTGGAGCCCGATGGCGTCGCGCGCGAACCCCGCCAGAAGGTTCGTACCCCCGAACATCTCCGTCGTTCGGTCCCAATACTCCGCGTAGAGCGACTCGATGGTCGCGTTCGCCGGCAGCGGCCGCCCGAACACGGCCTCATAGTCCTTCAGCACGTCGGTCTTCCGATCAAGTTCCGCCAGCGACGTGAACCGGCACCCGCGCGACTCGCGCCAGCGCCGGTACGCCGCCGCGTCGGGCTCGACGAAGCGCAGCCGAAAGAACGTCTCGATCTCGCCCCGCAGCGCCTCCGCGTGCATCGGCGGTACGCCCGGCTCGACGTACCACGTCATCTGCGACAGCCACGCACGCATCGCGCCGGGCTCGCGCAGTTCTTCCGGGCGCGTCATCCGCATCGAGGCGTACACGCGCGCGCCTTCTTCAATCGCACTCGTCGTGTCGTACGCGGGCGTCGATCCTCGAAACCATCCTGCCCGCACGCCATAGAGCGCGAGCATGCCCAGCCCGCCGCACACCATGCCAACGGCAATCCATCGGGTTCGATGCACCCGTCCCCCCCGCATCGCGCGAACGTGCTAACTCGCCTCTTCGCACGAAGAGCCCGCCGGCGCATCCTTCTTGCAATCCGCGCCCGTCGCGCACGAGCACGTGTACACGCCCCCCGCCAGCGGCTTGCAGCAGCACCACGCCACGATCGAACTGCAACTGGCTGTCCCCGTGCACAAGCCCGATCCCTGGCAGTTTCGCGTCACATTGACAGCCAGCGCCGTCGATGCCGCGACCATGAGCGCACCGACGAACGCTACACACTGCCCCAGGCTCGATTTCATGGCGTACCTCCCAGACTGAACGAATGGAGTGTACCCCCCCCCGCGTGTCAAACATCAGTGCAGCGTCAGATGCCAATGCGCCGGCAACGGCCCACCTCGGACATGGACCGCCAGTGTTTCAGAATCCTCGCCTTGCTGCACGAACGAGCCGCGCCCGCGATTACCGCGCCCGCATCGCCGCGATGATGCGGTCGGCGTTGCGATCCTCGTAGTACTGGTTCACCACGAGCACCGCGTGCACCGCGCCGGGCACCCAGAAGCACAGCGTCAGCACCAGGTTCAGGAGCGCCTGGATGGGCTTGCCGCACAGGAGCACCGCCAGCGGCGGCAACAGAATCGCCAGGAAGTAGCGCATAGGACACCTCCGAGGGGTTGTTCGGAGGCGGGCGTGCCGGGTTTCGGGCGCGGTTTGCGGGGCGGACGGCGTGCTCAGCCCCGGCGGCGGCGCGACGCGGCGAGGGCGCCGGCGAGGGCCGCGGCGAGGGTGCCCGGGGCGGGAACGAAGGGCGTGGGGAAGTCGACCCAGTCGAAGCCGGTGTCGGAGGTGCCGGCGCCGACGTTGGTGTTGGCCCAGAACTCGACGCGGTGGATGCCCACGCCGGTGAGTTGGATGAGGGTGAAGGTGTTGCCGGTGAAGGTCTGGGCGGTGATGAGGGTGTTGTTGAGGTCGTACGCGCGCATGTCGACGGCGTCGAAGTCGCCGCCGCCGTCGCCCCACATGGCGGAGACGGTGCCGTTGACGATCGCGGGGGTCACGCCGTCGGCGGGGTCGACGAACTGCATGAAGATGGGGGCGTTGTACCACCCGCCGTTGGAGGGCGGGGCCCAGGGCTCGCAGCCCTGGATGCCCCAGAGGCCGGGGACGAGTTCGGTGAAGGTGACGGCGGGGTAGTTGAGCGAGGAGAAGAGCACGCCGTGGGACTGGGCGAGTTGGTTCGAGACGGCCTGGTAGGGCGGGAGTTCGGTGCCCTGGACGATGACGCCCGAGGCCGCCCCGCAGCACAGGACCAGCGCACTGACACCGATGATGTTCGTTCTCATGGCTCTCTCTCCAGCTCCCCGCCGCGGGCAGTGTACCAGTGCAAGCCGCGGGCGCATAGCGGAATCTTGACGCCGGGTTCGGGGGATGGTGGTGATGGAGCGATGACGTGCATTCCCGGACGTGGATGGGGCAGGCGATGGCATGTGCCCGGCATGGAGCGCCGGGCTCCTGGGACCATGTGGACATGCGCCCGGCACGGAGTGCCGGGCTGTCCGTGGGGTGTGCTCGTTCCGCGAGCGCGCGGGGCTGGTCCTGGCTCGCCGGTTTTGAAACGGCGAG
>VFQQ010000586.1_pt1 | contig 67788 bp, 66 predicted proteins | sample 3512341 | NCBI WGS metagenome assembly VFQQ01 (sample SAMN10412373, study PRJNA504923) | tailings metagenome | isolation source: Relicate 2 Philex TSF1 revegetated site | place: Philippines: Tuba, Benguet | collected 2017-08-29
GTCAGACGTACGCCGAGTTCGTTCAACTGCTCGGCGATCCAGGCGAGATTGGCGTCCTTGGTACGGCCGGACAGGATCTCGTTGCCGATCACCAGCATGGCGGCGGTGACGACCTTCGGCATGTCGCTCATCCTGTCCCGTTCCTCCTACGGACCTGTCCCTCGCGGCTATATACACGCTCGGCGCGCCGGGCCGAAACAACGGCCGGCCTCCGCAGGTCCCTTCGGAGGGGGCGGATCTGCCGGCGCTTTTCCCGCAAGGGTTGATATCCAGGGTCCAAGGGCTATGTTACGACTGTCCAATCAATATCGGTAAACTAGAAGGCCACCGCGCATTGCCGGTCACGCCGGCGGGCGGCGCTGCAAGGGTGTTTCCGCGATGAACTATGTCGAGGCCGGCGCGATCGGAAAGCGCCGCATCAGCGCGATCAAGCTGCATGCGCCGGAAGATTTCGCGGCGATGCGCGCGGCCGGACAGCTTGCGGCGGAAACGCTCGACTTCGTTACCCCCCATGTTCGTCCGGGCGTGACCACGGGGGAGTTGGACCGGCTCTGCCATGACTTCATCGTCGAGCGGGGCGCCGTGCCGGCGCCCCTCGGCTATCGCGGCTATCCGCGGTCGATCTGCACCTCGATCAACCATGTCGTCTGCCACGGGATTCCGGACGATGCGAAGCGGATCCAGGACGGCGACATCATGAACATCGATGTCACCGTCATCCTGGACGGCTGGCATGGCGATACCAGCCGCATGTTCCATGTGGGCGATGTGGGGATCAAGGCGCGTCGCCTGTGCGACATCACCTACGAGGCGATGATGCGGGGCATCGCCGCGATCAAGCCCGGGGCGAAGCTGGGCGATATCGGGCATGCCATCGAATCCTATGCCAAGCAGCAGCGATGCGCCGTCGTGCGTGATTTCTGCGGGCACGGTCTGGGAAGGGTATTCCACGACGAGCCCAACATCCTGCATTACGGCCACGCCGGGACCGGTCCCGAGCTGAAGCCCGGCATGTTCTTCACCGTGGAGCCGATGATCAACCTCGGCACCTGGGAAGTCCGGCTTCTGGCCGACGGCTGGACCGCGGTGACGCGCGACCGGTCGCTGTCGGCTCAGTTCGAGCACTCGGTCGGGGTGACCGAGACGGGGGTGGAGATCTTCACGCTCTCTCCCAAGGGCCTCGCCAAGCCCCCCTATGCGGGCCAGCTGATCTGAATCACGATTGCGCTGGCGGCCGCGGCGGCGCTTGCCGGAGAGGGGGCGGGCAGCCATATGCTGTGCCGTGATGCCCGGAGGTTCCCGCCGATGATGCGCCTCGCCGCGCTGCTGCTCGTCTTCCTCTCTTCGGCCGCCGTGGCCGGAACCTTCAACCCCGTCACCCATACACTGTCCAACGGAATGCAGATCGTGGTGGTCGTCGACCGCCGCTCGCCCGTGGTGCAGCACATGGTCTGGTACAGGGTCGGCGCGGCCGACGAGCCCCCGGGCAAGTCCGGCATAGCCCATTTTCTGGAACATCTCATGTTCAAGGGAACACCCGGAACCCCGCCGGGCGAGTTCTCCAAGATCATCGCCAGGAACGGGGGCCGCGACAATGCCTTCACCAGCCGCGACTACACGGGGTACTTCCAGACCGTAGCCTCCGACAAGCTCGACCTCGTCATGCGCATGGAAGCGGATCGCATGGCAAACCTGACGCTCGACGTGAACGAGGTCGAACGGGAACGCGACGTCATCCTGGAAGAGCGGCGCCAACGCACCGAGAACGATCCGGCCGCGCTCCTCAGCGAGCAGATGAACGCATCGCTCTATCTCGCCCATCCCTATCGCATTCCGGTGATCGGCTGGATGCACGAGATGCAGGGCCTGACCCGGGAGGACGCGCTCGCCTTCTACAAGGCACACTACGCCCCGAACAACGCCATCCTGGCGATCAGCGGCGACGTCGATCCCGAGGCGGTGCTGGCCTTGGCGGAGCGACATTACGGGGTCATCCCGGCCGGAAAGATCGCGCCGCGGATCCGCCTAAAGGAGCCCCCTCAGATCGCGCCACGCAGGGTGATCCTGGAGGATCCGCGCGTGAAGCAGCCCAGTCTGAGCCGGATCTACCTGGCGCCCAGCTACTCGACAGCGGAAGGAAGCGACGCCTACGCCCTCGACGTGCTTTCCCAGGTGCTGGGCAATTCGCGCACGGGCCGCCTGCATCGCGCGCTCGTGGCTGGTGACGGACCGGCGGTATCCGCGGGGGCCTGGTATCAGGGCGACGGGCTCGATTCCGGCAGTTTCGGCTTCAGCGCGCGACCGCGCCAAGGCGTCGGCCTCGCCGCGCTCGAGACCGCGATCGACAAGGTGCTGGCCGATCTGCTGGAGAAGGGTGTCAGCGCCGAAGAGGTGGACCTGGCCAAGAGGGGTCTGGTCGCCACCGCCGTCTTCGCGCGCGACAGCGTCGGGGCGCCGGCCCGGATATTCGGGGAAGCGCTCACGACCGGCAGCACGGTCGAGGCCGTCGAGACGTGGCCGGACCGGATCGCGACGATAGAACCGGCGGATGTGCTCGCGGCGGCTCGCAAGGTCCTGGACCTCCGGCGCTCCGTCACCGGTTCCCTTCTTCCCAAGCCGACGAGCTGACGCCCATGCGCCGACTTCTCTCCGCTTTCGTCCTGCTGCTTGTGGCGGCAGGCAGCGCCGCTGCCGCGCCCAAGATAGAACGGGTCGTCAGCCCCGGCGGGATCGAAGCCTGGCTTGTGCACGAGCCCTCGATACCCATCGTCGCACTGGAAGCGGTCTGGCGCGATGCGGGCGAGAAGATCGTGCCCGAGGCTCAGGCGGGGTTGGCGCCGTTGCTCTCCGCACTCATGACCGAGGGGGCCGGCGATCTCGACGCCCAGGCGTTCGCCGCGGCACTGCAGGGAAGCGGCATCGGCCTGTCGTTCGGCGCCGATCGCGACCATTACTCGATGAGCTTGCGCACGTTGAGCGCCGAAGCGGGGAAGGCTTTCGATCTCGCCGCGCTGGCGCTGTCGAAGCCGCGCATCGATGGCGAATCGCTGGCGCGGCTCAAGCGGTCGACGGCGGTCGCCCTGATTCGCGAGCAGGAACAGCCGAACACGATCGCGACGCGGCGGCTTTATGCCACCGCCTTTCCCGACCATCCCTATGGCCGGCCGCCTCGCGGCACTCCCGAGAGCGTGCAGGCGCTGACCCGGGAGGATCTGCTCGCTTTCAAGGAGCGGGAACTGACCCGCGACCGTCTGGTCGTCGGGGTGGTGGGGGACATCAAGGCCGAACAGCTCGGTCCCGCGTTAGACCGGATCTTCGGGGGGCTGACCGCGACCGGGTCCAAACGGGAAGTCGTCGAGCGCGCGCCGGCGGGAGAGACGAAGCCGATCGTGATCGAGCGTGACATCCCGCAGAGCGTGATGCAGTTCCTGAGCACCGGGGTGCGCCGCGACGACCCGGACTACTACGCCGCCTATGTGATGAACTACATCCTGGGAGGCGGGGGGTTCAACTCGCGGCTGACGGTCGAGGTGCGCGAGAAGCGAGGGCTCGCCTATTCGGTGTACAGCTATCTCATCCCGCTGCGCGAGACGGGCGTATGGCAGGGCGGCGTCGGGACCAAGAACGAACAGGCCGGGGAGAGTCTGAAGGTCATCATCGGGGAACTGGAGCGAATCCGCAGCGAGGGGGTGACGGCGGAGGAACTGGCCAACGCCAAGACCTTCCTCAACGGTTCCTTTCCCTTGCAGCTCTCCTCGAACGCGGCCATCGCGGGAACGCTGGTCAGCATGCAGCTCCATGATCTCGGTCTGGATTTCCTCGACCGGCGTGCCGGCTACATCGATGCGGTGACGCTCGAGGATGTGCGCCGCGTGGCGCGCAGGCTGCTCGACCCGGCCCATCTCCTGGTAGTCGTCGTGGGAAAGCCGGCCGGCCTGGGCGGTTGATCTCCCGTCCCAGCCTGCTATCGGTGCGCGCCCGTTCCTGAATGCCGACCTCATGCGCGTCGCCGATTTCGACTTCGACCTGCCGGATGACCGGATCGCCCTTCGCCCGGCGGAACCGCGGGATTCCGCGCGGCTCCTCGTCGTGGAGGCAGACCGCCTGATCGACGGGGTCGTCGCCGACCTGGCCGAACGGCTCCGCCCGGGCGACATCGTCATCGCGAACGACACGCGGGTTATACCTGCCCGCCTGATCGGACGGCGGCGGGATGTGAGGATCGAGGCGACACTGCACCGGCGGCTGGACCAGACACGCTGGGCCGCCTTCGCCCGCCCGGGTAAGCGGCTGCGGCCAGGGGACCGGATCGCTTTCGGCGCCCTGGCGGCGGAGGTCGAAAGCAAGGGCGACGGCGGCGAGGTCGTCTTCGTCTTCGACCGCGCCGGCCACGACCTGGATCTTGCGATCGAAGCGGAAGGCCTGCCGCCCCTGCCGCCCTATATCGCCGCCAAGCGGGCCGTAGACGCGCGCGACCGCGCCGACTACCAGACCCTGCACGCGCGCGAGGGCAGCAGCGTCGCCGCTCCGACGGCGGGCCTGCACTTCACCGAGGCGCTGTGGGCCAAGCTTGCCGCGCGCGGGATCGGCCGGGGCTTCGTCACGTTGCATGTCGGCGCGGGCACCTTCCTGCCGGTGAAGGCCGAGGACACCGCCGACCACCGCATGCACCCGGAATGGGGCTGCATCGACGAAGCCACGGTGAGGGCGATCGAAGCCGCACGCATGCGCGGTGGCCGCGTCGTCGCCATCGGAACCACGGCCCTGAGAACACTGGAGGCGGCGGCGGCCGGCGGGACGCTGCGTCCCTTCGCCGGCGAAATCGACCTGTTCATCACCCCGGGCTACCGCTTCAGGACCGTCGACCTGCTGGTGACGAACTTCCATCTGCCGAGGTCGACGCTCTTCATGCTGGTCGCCGCCTTCATCGGCCTGGAGCGGGCACGCGCCGCCTATTCGCATGCGGTCGCCGACGGGTATCGCTTCTATTCCTATGGCGATGCCAGCCTTCTGCACCGGAGTCCGGCATGAACGCCTTCCGCTACGAATGCCTCGCCAGCGACGGCGCCGCCCGCCTCGGCCGCATCTCCACCGCCCATGGTGAGATCCGAACGCCCGCCTTCATGCCGGTCGGCACCGTCGGAACGGTCAAGGCGATGACGCCGGAGGCGGTGCGTGCGACCGGGGCCGACATCATCCTGGGCAACACCTATCATCTGATGCTGCGTCCCGGCGCCGAGCGGGTAGCACGGCTCGGCGGCCTGCACCGTTTCATGAACTGGCCGGGACCCATTCTCACGGATTCCGGGGGCTTCCAGGTCATGTCGCTGTCCGAACTGCGCAAGCTCGACGAGACCGGGGTCACCTTCCGCTCGCATCTCGACGGGTCGCGCCAGCACCTCACGCCCGAGCGTTCGGTCGAGATCCAGCGCCTGCTGGACGCCACAATCACCATGCAGCTGGACGAATGCGTCGCCCATCCGGCACCCGAGGCGGATGCGGAGCGTGCGATGCGCTTGTCCCTCCGCTGGGCCGAGCGTTGCCGGACCGCCTTCAGTGAACGCGACGGCTATGCGCTGTTCGGCATCGTGCAGGGAAGCACGTATCCGTCCCTGCGCGCCGAATCGGCCCAGCGCCTGCGCGAGATCGGCTTCGACGGATATGCCGTCGGCGGCCTCGCCGTGGGCGAGGGACAGGAGGCGATGTTCGCCACGCTCGAGGCGACCGTGCCGCACCTGCCGCGTACGGCGCCGCGCTACCTGATGGGGGTCGGAACGCCCTCCGACATCCTGGGCGCCGTCGAACGCGGGATCGACATGTTCGATTGCGTTCTGCCCACCCGGTCGGGCCGGACCGGGCAGGCGTTCACCCGGCGGGGTCCGGTCAATATCCGCAACGCCCGGCACGCCGAGGATCCGCGCCCGCTGGACGAGGCGTGTCGCTGCCCGGCCTGCCGCAACCATTCGCGCGCCTATCTGCATCATCTGGTGAAGGCCAAGGAGATTCTCGGATCGGTGCTGTTGACCTGGCACAATCTGACCTATTTTCAGGACCTCATGGACGACCTGCGGGGCGGGATCGGGGCCGGGCGGCTGGCGACGGTCGCCGCCGGCTTGCGCGAAACCTGGGCCCTCGGGGATATTCCGCCGGCGTGACGATCCGATCGGGGCGATGGCACGTAATGAAGGCCAGGCAGACGGGGGTTGGCATCATGCGCGCACTTCTCTTGGTGCTTGTATTCCTGGCCGGGACGGCCGTGGCAGCCGAGCCCACGGCGGCCGATCGCGGCGCCATCCGCCAGGTGATCGAGAACCAGATGTCCGCGTTCCGGCAGAACGACGCGGCGGCTGCCTTCCGGTTTGCCGCACCCGGCATCCAGGCCATGTTCGGCACGCCGGACAACTTCATCCGTATGGTCGAGAGCGGATATCCGCCGGTCTACCGGCCCCGGGAAGTGGAGTTTCGGGACATCGTCACGCGTGACGACCTGATCGTCCAGAAGGTGCTGATCGTGGGCCCGGACGGCCGACCGGTGCTGGCGCTCTACACCATGGAGATGCAGCCCGACGGCACCTGGCGGATCGCCGGTTGCCGTCTGGTCGAAGTGGATGAACGATCGACCTGAGAGCCGGTGATCCGATGGCCGGCATTGCTCGTATAGGCGCAGATCGAGGCGTGGTTTCCTGTAGGACATAGCGAACGACCATGGCGCAGCAAGGCCTTTCCGCAGAGACGATTTCGGCGCCGCAGCACCATCTGCCGGACGAAATTCTTCTCGATTATGCCGCCGGCACGTTGAGCGAGCCGATGGCGGTGATGGTTGCCGCGCATCTGACGCTCTGTCCGCTGTGCCGGGCGTCACAGGCACGGCTCGACGCGCTCGGCGGCGCCCTGGTCGAGGCATCCGAACCCGCGACACTCGAGGACGGGGCGCTCGATCGCATGCTCGCCCGGCTGGACGTTCCTGCGCCGGTACCTCCGCCGCGACGCATCGTGCAGGACGCCGGCATTCCCCGGCCGCTCCTCGCCTATCTGCCGGCCAGGCTGGACGATCTTCCCTGGCACAAGGTGATGTCGGGCCTCTACGAGTACCGCCTGCCGATCGACGGACATCGCGGTATGGCGAGCCTGCTTCGCATCACGCCGGGGCGATCGATGCCCAAGCACACGCATACCGGACACGAGGCGACGGTGGTCCTGCGCGGCGGGTTCGAGGACGCCTTCGGACACTACGCGGTGGGTGACGTGGCGCTGACCGACGACACGGTCGACCATCAGCCCACCGCCGACAGCGGGGTGGATTGCATCTGCTATGCCGTCACCGATGCGCCGCTTCGCCTCACCGGAACATTCGGCCGGCTTCTCAACCCCTTCATCAATATTTGAATCTCACTTCTGATCCCGCGCGCCGGCAGGCATGCTGGCGGCCGATGGGACAGGAAGGCCGGACGGGATGAATGCGATCACGCGGCGGGTGCTGCTCGGTGCCGGGGCTTCCCTGTGCCTGCCGCCGGCGCCCTCATCCGCGCTGCCCGGCCAGCTCGACTTCTCCATCCTGCGCGCCGGGATCGAGATCGGCCGGCATGAACTGCGCCTGTCACGGGGGGGCGCCGGCTTCACCGTCGACATCCGCATCGACTATGCCGCCGAACTGGCCGCGTCACGCTATCAGCACCGCTCGCGCGAGGTGTGGAGCGACGACCGTCTGGTGTCGCTGGACGCCAGCACCACGGACGGCGGTCGCGGTCAGTCCGTGAGGGGCCGGGCGGTGGCGGAAGGCTTCCTGGTCGAGACCACCAACCAGTTGATCGATTCCCGTATCGTGCCGACCAGCTGGTGGAATCCGCGCATTCTCTCCGAGCGGCAGGCGCTCAGCACGACCACGGGGCAGCTGATCGCCATCGCCGTCGCATCCAAGGGAACGGAGATCATAGAGGCCTGGGGCCGGCCGATCGACGCGACCCGCTATCAGGTGAGCGGCGGGGTGCAGGGCGAGATCTGGTATGACGAGCGCGCCACCTGGGTGAAATCCCGCTTACCCGGCCGAGACGGGGCGATGGTCGACTACCTGCTGCGCTGACCCTCTCAGGCCCGCTCGATCCGGCGATAGGTCGCCACCAGAAGGGCGGGCAGCATGTACATCGGAAACTGCGACAGGGCGAAGAAAACGAGCACTTCCGGCGGTGCCCGGTCGGCGAGGCTGACCAGGACGAGGCCCATGTTGCGGTTGCCGGTGCAGAAGCCGATCGTCAGGGCGGGCTTGCGTCCGGCGAGCCACCAGACGAGGCTGCCTACCGCGTGCAGACCGAGATTGGCCGCGAAAGCGGCGGCGGTGACGGCGGCGATGTAGCCGGGACGCTGCCACATGAGGTCGCCCACGCCCGCCATCATGCCGAGCACAAAGAGCAGCAGAACGAGCACGGTGACACCGTCGAGCCGGCGCGACTGGGCCCGGATCCAGGCCTGGGGCACGAAGCGGCGGATCAGGAGTGCGGCGAGGAAGGGGACGACCACCAGCAGGCCCAGCCGCGCCATCAGTTCGTCCATCGGTACGTTCACGTCCAGCCCGAGCAGGCCGAGCGCCAGGGGCGGCAGGGTGAGCGGCACCAGGAGCGTCCCGGTCACCGAGATCACCACCGCGAGAGCGGCGTCGAGCCCATAGAGGAGCGCGAAGGCGGGGGCGGAAACCATGGGCGAGGCGGCCGCCATCAGCACGAGGCCGGCACGCACACCCTCCGGGATGCCGAAAGGTGCGGTGACCGCCGCCATCAGCACGGGAGCGGCCACCATCAGCCAGAGGAGGAGACCGCAGACCAGCCAGAACCGCCGTCCGTAACTCCAGACCGCAGACCAGTCGAGACGGATCAGGGCGATAATGAGCGGGACGACCAGCCCCGGCAGCAGCAGCGGACGGGCGAAGTCGGCGAGACCAGGCACGCCGAGAGCGAGGATCACCGCGACGAAGAAGACTCGGGTCGCGTGTCGTCCGAGGAAGTCGAGGATGGCGGTGAAAGCGGACATCGAGGCCGGCGCGGGAGGTTGCAGGTCTGCAGCCTAGCGGGCAGGGCTCAGCGGCCGGGAAGTTTTCCGTATATTTTTTCTCGCGATCCCGTGCCGCGATGGCTGGCACCGCCGCAGCCGGCCATCCCAGCCGGCTGCGCTGATCAGATGACATAATCCATCCCCACGATACCGCGGCCGGGTGCCATGCCGGCGAGGAGGCGGAAGGATGAAGGGCGTCATCATCGGACTGGCGAACGACAGGTCGATCGCCTGGGGGTGCGCTCAGGCACTCAGGACCGCAGGAGCCGAACTGGCGGTGACCTATCAGAACGATAAGGCACGGCCCCATGTGGAGCCTTTGGCCCGAGCTCTCGGGGCGGGAGTATTCCTGCCGCTGGACGTCACCTCGCCCGAGCAGACGGAGGCACTCTTCAGTGTGTTGCGGGCGCGCTGGGGCCGCATCGACTTTCTACTGCATTCCATCGCCTTCGCGCCGAAGCCGGATCTGCACGGCCGCGTCGCCGACAGTTCGGCCAGGGGCTTCGCGACCGCGATGGACGTATCCTGCCACTCGCTGATCCGGCTCGCCCGCCACGCCGAATCGATGATGCCCGACGGAGGGGCCATCCTCACCATGAGCTTCTACGGGTCCGAGAAGGTCGTGCCGGACTACGGCATCATGGGTCCGGTCAAAGCTGCGCTCGAAGCGAGCGTCCGCTACCTCGCCGCGGAACTCGGCCCGCGCCACATCCGCGTTAACGCCTTGTCGCCCGGACCGGTCCAGACGCGTGCGGCCTCGGGCCTGGCGCATTTCGACGCCCTGATGTCGCGCACTGCGGCGGTCGTGCCTCTCGACCGGCTGGTCACGATCGAGCAGATCGGCGAGGCGGCGGCATTCCTGCTCTCCGACAGGGCGAGGTTCATCACCGGGCAGACGATCCATGTCGACAGCGGCTTCAATGTCATGTCGGCGGCCGGATAGCCGCGTCCACGACCGGGCGCCGGGCCGGTGACCGCAGGCCGCGGTGCCGCCGGCGAAGCGGCGGCGGGGATCAGGTGCCGTCCGCGACCTTCTCGAACAGGCACCAGACGAAATCCTGCCGGTTGCCGGCAGGCGTCACATGGGTCTCGGGCCGGCTGTTCCGCAGGCGGTAGGCGGAGCCGAGAAGTGTCTGGAGCTCCTCGGCCGAATAGCGCCGGACCGGCAGCCCGCTGCAGCGCTCGGGCCCGGTCGGCGCGAAGGGCGCCAGGATGACGAAGCCGCCCGGCTGCAGGCCGCGCCCGAGGGCGCGCAGATAGCCTTCACGTCCCTGGTCCTCGGTGAGGAAGTGGAAGACGGCGCGATCGTGCCAGAGCCGGTAGCGGCCCGGCGGCGGATCCCAGAGGGTGACGTCGCAGACCGTCCAGGTGACGCGCGCGGCGGCGGCCCCCAGACGCACCCTGGCCACGGCGAGCGCGGTCTCGGCGATGTCGAGGACGGTCACATCGCCGTAGCCGAGGGTCACGAGCCGGTCGACGAGGCGGGAGGCGCCGCCGCCGACATCCACGAGGGCGTCGTTCCGACCGACGCCCGATTCCGCGATCATGGCGAGAGAGGTCGCGGGCTCCTCCTGGAACCAGCTCACCTCCGTCGCGGCGCGGGTGGCGTAGACGCTGTTCCAATGCTGCTCGCGGGTTGTCGACATCGGGAAACCGTCGTGGCGGTGACAAGCGCGCGAGTATCCAGAGGCCATTGCGGCGCGGCGATCAAGCCTTCTCGCTTCTACGGGCAGCAGACGATCTGCGACCCGGCTTCAGCGGCTGTCCCGTCAGCAGGTCGAGCAGCGCTCTTGCCGCGGGGCTGAGGTAGCCGTTCCTCCGGCAGAGGGCGGTTATCGGATTCTCCGTCCGCATGGCGGGGATGTCGAGGGCGACCAGGGCACCGGTACGGAGTTCCTCGCGCACGCTGCTTTCGGGCACCAGCGCCAGGCCGAAGCCCGCCTGGGCCAGACGCTTTTGCGCCGTCAGGCTGTCGATCAGGGTGATGTCGGCCCGATCGAGTCCGGCGCGGACGAGCTGGCGGGCGAGGAGGTGGCCGGATGAATCCCGGTCCTTCTCGACCGGCGGGAAGCCGATCCATCGATCACGCGCGAGGAGATCGAGGTCGCGGACGCGGCGCCCCGACAGCGGATGCCCGGCCGCGGCGACGACCAGCATCGCCTCCGCCCCGGCCGGCCGCTCGTCGAGTTCGGGCCGGCCCGAGGCGAAGTATCGCAAGCCGAGCGTCGCCTCGCCGCGGCGGACCAGATCGGTCACCTCGGCGCTCGAGGCGGTCCGCAAATCGAGGCGGACGTCCTTCGCCCTGCTCGCGAACCGCCGCAGCGTATCGACGATGCGGGTATCGGCGAGCGTGCCCACGATGGCGAGTGAAACGGTTCCGCGGATCCCCGCCTGCAGGCCCCGCACCGCCTCCCGCCCGTCCTTCAATGCGGCGAGCGCGGACTCCGCATGCGGTCGGAAGGCGCGGCCGGCCTCGGTCAGGGAGGCGCGGCCGCGGAGCCGCTCGAAGAGCGGCGCCCCGAGCTCCTGTTCCAGCAGGCCGAGGCGGCGGCTGATCGCCGGCTGCGACCGGTGCAGCCGGGCGCCGGCGCGCGTAAAGCCCCCGGTCTCGGCAATAGCGACGAAGGTCAAGAGTCCGTCGATGTCCATCGATCCATTTTCCTGATGCGAGAGAGCAATAGTATGCATTCGACAAGCGCCGTCGCTCCACGACACATGACCTGCATCGAGGTTGAGCAAGGAGCGGGCGGATGCGCACGACGGCGGACAAGGCGGCGGCCTTCAGGGCGATGCACCAGCGGCCCGGTTGCTTCATCATCCCAAACCCCTGGGATGCGGGTACCGCGAAGCTGCTCGCCGGTCTCGGCTTCGAGGCGCTGGCCACCACCAGCCTCGGCCTCGCCAACATGCTGGGCCGCTCCGACGGTCGGGTCAGCCGCGACGAGATCATCGCCAACTGCCGCGACATCGCAGGCGCGACCGACCTGCCGGTGAATGCCGATCTCGAGAACGGCTTTGCGCATGAGCCGGCGGAAGCGGCCGAGTGCATCCGCCTCGCTTCGGAAGCCGGCATGGCGGGCGGATCGATCGAGGACTACAGCGGTGATCCGAGGCACCCGATCTACGATTTCGACCTGGCTGTGGAGCGGGTGCGCGCGGCCGTCGCCGTGGTGAGGAGCCTGCCCGTACCCTTCGTGCTGACGGCGCGGGCGGAGAACCTGATCCGGGGACGGAACGACATGGGCGACACGATCCGCCGCCTGCAGGCTTTCTCCGCCGCAGGCGCGGAGGTGCTCTACGCGCCTGGCCTGAAGTCGGCGCAGGAGATCCGCGCCGTGGTGCAGGCGATCGACAGGCCACTGAACGTCGTGACTGGCTGGCTCGACTCCGGTGTCACGGCGGAGCATGTGGCGGCGGCCGGAGCGAAGCGGATCAGTGTCGGTGGCGCGTTGAACCGGCTGGCGCTTGCGGCCTTTCTCGAGGGCGCGAGGGCGATGAGGGAGGAGGGAGCCTTCGACTGGATGCGCCGTATGGCGGGTATCGGCCCGCTGCAAGAGCTGTTCGCTGCGGGAGAGGCCTGACGGCCCTTCCGGCGGGACGGCTCGACTCCACTTTGTCACAACCCAGGGGTGGCGCCCGTCGGTGCGAGCGCCTATAAGGCGCGCCCCCATGACGAGTAGCCTTGTCATAGCGGCGCATGCCCGCGGTGCGATCACGACCGAACTTCGGTCGACCCTTTCGCTCGCCTGGCCGATCGTGCTGACCAATGTGGCGCAGATGGCCATCACCACGACCGACGTGGTGATGCTGGGCTGGTACAGCGCCGATGCGCTGGCGGCCGGGACCCTCGGGGTCAATGTCTATTACGCCTTCCTGGTCAGCGGTCTCGGCATCGCGATGGCGACCTCGCCCCTGCTGGCGCAGGCGATCGGCCGCGGGCGGCACGTCGTGCGCGACCTGCGTCGGACGGTGCGCCAGGGTCTGTGGCTGACCGGCGCCTTCACCCTCTTGTCCTGGATCGTGCTGTGGCACACCGAGGCGATCCTGGCCTCGATGGGGCAGGCACCGCATCTGGCGGAGGCCGCCGGCATCTATGTGCGGGCGCTGCAATGGGGCTTCCTGCCCATTCTCTGGTTCACGGTGCTGCGCTGTTTCCTCGGCGCCCGCGAACGTCCTCAGGCGGCGCTCTACGTCACCGGCTTCGGCATCCTGCTGAACGGAGCCCTCAATTGGGGCCTGATCTTCGGGCATTTCGGCCTGCCTGCCTGGGGCCTGTTCGGAGCGGGTATCGCCTCGGCGCTTGCGCAGTTCGGCATGTTCGGCCTGCTTGTCGGCTTCATCCTGTGGGATGCGCGGTTCCGCCGGCATCATCTGTTCGGCCGTTTCTGGAGGGCCGATTGGCCGCGCCTTCGCGAACTCTGGCGGATCGGCCTGCCGATCGCAGGGGCCATGCTGTTCGAGGTGACGGTCTTCAACGCCGCCGTCTTCCTGATGGGCCTGATCGACGTGGCGCAGCTCGCGGCGCATGCCATCGCTATCCAGGTGGCGGCGATCACTTTCATGGTGCCCATGGGCATCTCGCAGGCGGCCACGGTCCGGGTCGGTCTCTTCGCCGGGGCCGGCGACGGCACCGGCGCGCGGCGGGCCGGCTGGGTCGCGATCTGCGCCGGTACCGGCTTCATGGTCGTGATGGCGGCTCTGCTGATAACGCTTCCGGGGCCGATCGTGCGGCTGTTCCTGGACCTCGCCGATCCGGCCAACCTGGTGGTGGCGGGTCATGCCGCGGCCTTCCTCGCCATCGCCGGACTGTTCCAGCTTGTCGACGGGGCGCAGGTGACGGCGGCCGGGGCGCTCCGCGGCCTGAAGGACACGCGGGTGCCGGCGCTCTATGCCGGATTCGGCTATTGGGTTGCGGGGCTGCCCTTCGGAGCCTGGCTCGCCTTCTCCCTCGGGATGGAGGGGCGTGGCGTCTGGACCGGTCTCGCTGCGGGGATCGGCATTGTCGCCGTCCTTATGGTCGCGCGATGGAAGCGGCGAAGCGGGGGGTGATCTTTATTGTTTGCCTAGCAGTGCTTCAGCTTCTGCGATCTGCTCGGGGGACATGCGGCCGCGCGCGGTTTCCAAATTGAACGCAGCCGCCTGTCCGCCTAGCGCTTGTTTGCGTGCCGCCGCCCGGTGAAACCAGTAATAGGCGAGAACATCATTGGCGACAATGCCGTCGTCATCTGCCTCTTCGGGTAATCCACCCAGGTAGGCGATGCCGATCCGGTTTTGCGCATCGACCTGACCATTCTCTGCGGCTGTCAGGAACCAGCGGTACGCTTCCCCGATATCCCTGTCGACGTGCTGACCTTCCGCATACATTAAGCCGACTTGATATTGCGATTCTGGGAATCCCTTCTGGGCAGCAGCCTCGAAATGCGTGAAGGCCTCTCGAAGGTCGGCTTTTACGCCTTCCCCATTCAAGTAGCGTACGCCCAGGTTGTGGAGCGCCGGCACCACCCCCGCCACGGCAGCGTGGCGAAACCATCGGATCGCCTCCGTGAAATCCTGCTCGACGCCGACGCCTCTAGCGTAAAGAAGGCCTAGGTCATTCTGTGCTGCACCGTGACCCTGCCGCGCGGCGCGACGAAACCATTCCGCAGCCCTGGAACCGTCGATTGACCGCTGTTCGCTGATGTCCGGGTAAAGTCCGGAAAAGATGGCTCCAGCCATGTGCTCAGCCGGTGCATAACCCTGCAGGGCCGAGGCTTCGATCCATTTCCATGCCTCGTCCGGGTCCTTTGACGTGCCTAGGCCAAGCAGTATCAGGCGTCCCAGATTGTATTGGGCAATGGCGTGTCCTCTGTCCGCTTCAGCCCGCAAGATACTCAGACTGGTCGAGTAGTCTTTTCTCAGATACGCGGCGGTTGCTTCATCGAGCCAGTTCGCTTGCGCGGAAGCCGGTGTCGAAGTGATGAGGCAGACTACCCAGGCAAGGAGGATTTGTTTCCGCATAGTTCAAAGACCGATCGCGACGAAGCCTGATGGTGCGGCGCGAGGCCGGGGGAACCGCTAGGTTCCCCCGGGTAGCTTGGATCAGGCGACGCCCTTCGCCTTGAAATGGGCCAGCGCCCTCTGCCAGCCGTCTTCCGCCGGGCCCTTGCGGTAGGACGGGCGATAGTCGGCATGGAAGGCGTGCGGCGCATCCGCGTAGGTGTGGATGCTGTCGGTCTTTCCGGCGGCCTTCAGCGCCTCGCGCATCTTGTTGACGCTCGCCATCGGGATTCCCTGGTCGGCTTCGCCATAGAGGCCGAGCACGGCACCGCGCATCTTGGCAACATGGTCGATCGGATGGCTCGGGGTGTTCGGCGTCTGGTTGCCTTCCAGCCGGCCGTACCAGGCGACGCCCGCCTTCACATTGGGGTTGTGGGCGGTGTAGAGCCAAGTGATCCGCCCGCCCCAGCAGAAGCCGGTGATCGCGAGCTTGTCGGTATCGCCCTTGCCGGAGAGTTTGGCGAAGGCGACGGTGGCGTCGAGGTCGGACATGACCTGGGCGTCCTGTACCCGGCCCGCGGCACCCTGTGCGGCTTCCATGGTGGTCAGCGTCTTCACGTCCACATAGCGGGCGAAGAGCTCCGGTGCGATGGCGAGATATCCGGCCTTGGCGAAGCGGCGGCAGGTGTCCTTGATGTATTCGTGCACGCCGAAGATTTCCTGGATCACCAGGACGACCGGGAAGGTGCCGGCCCTGGCGGGCGAGGCCCAGTAGCCCGGTATGTAGCCGTTGCCGCCGACCGGGATCTGGATGTCGCCCACGGCGAGGCCGTCGGCCGGCGTCGAGATGGCGGTCTGCGCCTGGACCGGGCCGGCGGCCACGGTGAAGCCGGCGACCAGCGTGGTGGTGAGGAACCCGCGCCGGTTCGGCACTGCCAGCGGCCGCAAGCTCAAGGTATCGGCATCCATGCTCTGCTCCCTGATTGATCGGGGCCCCTTGCCCCCGTCGCTACAATGTACGCCGAATGATGGTCCGGCCATCCATCCTGTCCAGACCGACAGTCAAATTAAGGCTATAGCCTTTCGCCATGTCAGATTCGCCCAGAGGACGGTTCGCACTTTCGGCAAACACCACCGGAATCCTGTGGATGGCTCTTTCGGGCCTGCTGTTCTGCCTGATGACGGCGGAGGTCAGCCGGGTGACCCGGACGCTGGATCCGCTGCAGGTGGCTTTCCTCCGCTACTCCGCCGGCGGATTGTTCCTGATCCCCTTCTTCATCAAACGATGGCGGCTGACGCTGCCTCACAGCCGCAAGCTGCACGTGCATGCCTTTCGCGGGGTGCTGCACGGGATCGGCGTCATGCTGTGGTTCTATTCCCTCTCGCGCATCCCGATCGCGGAAGTCCAGGCGCTGTCCTTTCTCACGCCCGTTTTCGTCGTGGTCGGTGCGGTGGCTGTGCTGGGGGAGCGCCTTCGCCTCAGCCGCATCCTGGCCGTCGCCATCGGCTTTGCCGGCACCCTGATCGTACTGCGCCCCGGCCTCGGCCTGATCGATGCCGGCTCGCTCGTCATGCTGGTCGCCGGGCCGCTCTTTGCGATCTCGGAGATATCCGCGGCCAAGCTGTCGCGCATCGAGAGCTCGGCCAACATCGTCTTCTTCCAGCATCTTTTCGTATCGCTGGTCTGCCTGCCCGGCGCGATCTGGGTGTGGCGCGCGGTATCGAGCGCCGACATCGTCTCGACCCTCGTGAGCGCCGGCCTCGCCACCATGGGGCATATGGCCTGGATGCAGGCGCTGAAGATCGCCGATGTCACGGCGACGCAGCCGATCAAATTCCTCCAGCTCCTCTGGGCAGCCCTGTTCGGCTATTTCTTGTTCGCCGAGATTCCCGACCTGTTCACCCTGGTCGGAGGCGCGGTGATCTTCTTCGGCGCCAGCCTCACGGTCTACGACCGCAGTCGCTAGTCGGCTGCTTCCCTGCGGCCCTGGAGCCGGGAACGGGCCTCCGCCGCCGCCTCCTCCATGGTCAGGAAGACGGCGCCCTTGGCGCGCAGGTGGCGGATCAGACGGTCCATCATCTTCATGCGGTGGCCGCGGCCGATGACGAAGGGATGGAAGGTATAGGTCAGGATACCCCAGTCGGCGATCTCGGTCATGTAGTCGAAATCGTCGGTCCAGTTCCTGAGCACGCCATCGGCCGATTGCAGGCCGGGCAGGACGGTCCCCTTGGTCACCTGGAACTCGAAGTGCGGATAGTCGTCGAGGCTCCAGGAGATCGGCATCTCCAGCAGGTTGGTTGGCTTGCCGAAGACGGCTGGGGCATCGGCCGGATACTCGTCGCCCAGGCGCGCGAAATAGGGCTCGTAGTCATGGGCCATCATGCTGGAATCGTAGGTGAATCCCTGTTCCAGCAGCAGGTCGACGGTATGTGGCGACAAATCCCAGGCGGGGGAGCGGTAGCCGCGGGCATAGGTGCCGGAGAGCTTCTTGACCGCCTCGTTGCCGCGGGCGAGCTCGGACGCCTCCTCCTCGCGGGAGAGCCGGGCGGGGGAGATATGGCGCCAGCCGTGATGGCCGATCTCGTGGCCCGCCCTGAACACCCGCGCGCAGATGTCGGGGAAGGTCTCGATCGTGTGGCCGGGGATGAACCACGAGCCGCGGATCCCGTGGCTGTGCAGCAGGTCGAGAATGCGGCCGGCACCGACGACGCAGAACTCGCCGCGCGACAGCGGCGTGGGTGTCGCCTGGCCCCGCGCGATGGGAAGGGACAGCGCGTCGAAGTCGAAGCTGAGGCAGACGATCGGGCGGGCCATGGCGGTCCTCCTGTGCGGCATTGTGACGGAATGTAGTCGAAGTGTGTTGACCGTCAGAATCCCACGTGATTCATTCGTGGTACATGCCGATTCTCGATGAAATCCGCCGCCGCGCGCGCGGCGCCATCTTCCCCGTCGTCTGCGCGACGGCGATCGGCTATTTCGGCTACCACATCGTCGAGGGAGACCGGGGACTGAAGGCCTATGCCCGGCTGTCGGCGGAAATCGCGCGCGGGCAAGGCGTTCTCGCCGATGTATCGGCAGAGCGCCAAGCGCTGGAAAAGCGCGTGTCGCTGCTGCGTGCCGACGGGCTCGATCTCGACATCCTGGACGAGCAGGCGAGGCGGACCCTCGGCACCGCCGGCCCGAACGATGTTCTCATTGTGCCGGCGCAGTGAATTAACTCGATTTCGGTTAATTCTGCCTGCTTGACCTTCGCTCGCCTGCCAAGGTGAACTGTCTGCCAGACCAGTCAGCCCGTTCCCCTGGGAGGAGCAACCGTCACATGGCCCGTGCCGCGAAGAAGGCGGAGGCGTCCGCCGCCGCATCCGAACCCGCTGGTTCCGATCGGGAGCTGATGCTCCGGTACTATCGCGACATGCTGCTGATCCGCCGCTTCGAGGAGAAGGCCGGGCAGATGTACGGCATGGGTCTGATCGGCGGCTTCTGCCATCTCTACATCGGCCAGGAGGCGGTCGTGGTGGGTGTGCAGGCGGCGCTGCGGCCCGGCGACAAGGTCATCACCAGCTATCGCGACCACGGCCACATGCTGGCCACGGGCATGAGTTCGCGCGGCGTCATGGCCGAACTCACCGGCCGTGCCGGCGGCTATTCCAAGGGCAAGGGCGGCTCCATGCACATGTTCAGCAAGGAGAAGGCGTTCTACGGCGGGCACGGCATCGTCGGCGCGCAGATCCCGCTCGGCACCGGGCTCGCCTTCGCCCAGAAATACGAGAACACCGGTGGTGTGACCGCCTGCTACTTCGGCGACGGATCGGCCAACCAGGGCCAAGTCTACGAGAGCTTCAACATGGCCGAACTCTGGAACCTGCCGGTCATCTACATCATCGAGAACAACCAGTACGCGATGGGTACGTCGGTCCGGCGCGCCTCGGCGCAGACCGAACTGTACCGCCGGGGCGAGAGCTTCGGCGTTCCGGGCAAGCCGGTCGACGGCATGGACGTGCTCGCCGTCCGCGCGGCCGCCGACGAGGCGGTGGCGCAGTGCCGGAACGGCAAGGGCCCGGTCATCCTGGAGATGAAGACGTATCGCTATCGCGGCCATTCGATGTCGGACCCGCAGAAATATCGCGCCAAGGACGAGGTCTCGAAGATGCGGGCGGAGCACGATCCGATCGACCAGATGCGCCGGCGAATACTGGATGCCGGCTTCGGCACCGAGGACAGTCTGAAGGAGATCGACAGGGAAGTCCGAGCCATCGTCACCGATGCGGCGGAATTCGCCCAGGAGAGCCCGGAGCCGGACGCGGCCGAGCTCTATACCGACGTATTGATCGACGCGTGAGGCACTGCGATGTCCATTGAAATCCTGATGCCCGCGCTGTCGCCGACGATGACCGAGGGCAAGCTCGCCAAGTGGCTCGTGAAGGAGGGTGACAAGATCACCGCCGGCACCGTTCTGGCCGAGATCGAGACCGACAAGGCGACGATGGAAGTGGAAGCCATCGACGAGGGCACGCTGGGCCGGATCCTGGTGGAGGAGGGTACGGAAGGGGTCGCGGTGAACGCGCCCATCGCCATCCTGCTGGGCGAGGGCGAGAGCGCGGCCGAGGCACCGGCCCCGAAGAAGGCGCCGGCGCCGATGCCCGAGGCCACAGCCGCGGCGCCTCCGGTTGCCGCGAAGGCGCCGCCGCCAGCGGCGAGACCGGCGACCGCCGCGGCCGCGTCCGGCGCCGACTGGCCCGCCGGCACGCCGACGCGCACGATCACGGTGCGCGAGGCGCTGCGCGACGCCATGGCCGAGGAGATGCGGCGCGACGACAAGGTCTTCCTCATGGGCGAAGAGGTGGCGGAATACCAGGGTGCCTACAAGGTGAGCCAGGGCCTGCTGGAGGAATTCGGCGCCCGACGTGTGATCGACACGCCCATCACCGAGCAAGGTTTCGCCGGCCTCGGCGTGGGTGCCGCCTTCGCCGGCCTGAAGCCGATCGTCGAGTTCATGACCTTCAACTTCTCCATGCAGGCGATCGACCAGATCGTCAATTCCGCGGCAAAGACGCTCTACATGTCGGGCGGACAGATGGGCTCGCCCATCGTCTTCCGCGGGCCGAACGGCGCGGCTGCCCGCGTGGCGGCGCAGCATTCGCAGTGCTACGCGTCGTGGTATGCGCATATCCCGGGCCTGAAGGTGATCGTGCCCTGGTCTGCCGCCGACGCCAAGGGGCTACTGAAGGCGGCGATCCGTGATCCCAACCCGGTCGTCTTTCTCGAGAACGAGGTGATGTACGGCCGCTCCTTCGAGGTGCCGGAGATCGAGGATTTCGTCCTGCCGATCGGCAAGGCGAAGGTCGAGCGCTTGGGCAAGGACGTCACCATCGTCGCCTTCTCCATCATGGTGGGAAAGGCGCTGGAGGCGGCGGAAATACTGGCGGCGGAAGGCATCGACGCGGAGGTGATCAACCTGCGTACCCTGCGCCCGCTCGACACCGAGGCCATCGTCGCGTCGGTACAGAAGACCAACCGCATCGTATCGGTAGAGGAAGGCTGGCCCTTCGCCGGGATCGGCTCCGAGATCGCCGCGCTGATGATGGAGAAGGCGTTCGACTGGCTGGACGCGCCGCTGGTGCGGGTCGCCGGGGTCGACGTGCCGATGCCCTATGCCGCCAACCTCGAACGCCTGGCCCTGCCGCAGCCCGAGCATATCGTGGCGGCGGCGAAGCAGGTCTGTTACCGGACCTAGGCGGGAGACGCAGCCATGCCGATCACCATCACCATGCCCGCTTTGTCGCCGACGATGACCGAGGGCAAGCTCGCCAAATGGCTCGTCAAGGAAGGCGATCAGATCACCTCCGGCACGGTCATTGCCGAGATCGAGACCGACAAGGCGACCATGGAGGTCGAGGCGGTCGACGAAGGGATCCTCGCCCGGATCCTGGTGACCGAAGGAACCGAGGGCGTCGCCGTCAATGCGCCGATCGCCGTGCTGGCGGCAGAAGGGGAGGACGTCGCGGCGGCGTCGAAGTCGGGAGGAGGAGCCGCACCGGCGCCCAAGCCTGCGCCGGCAGCCGAGCCCGCACCATCCGCAAAGCCCGGCACGCCGCCCGCCAAGGCCGAAGTCCCGGCGCCCGAGGGCAGCAGGGTCTTCGCCTCTCCGCTCGCGCGGCGCATCGCGGCCGATGCCGGGGTGGAGCTTTCGCTGCTCTACGGATCGGGCCCGCATGGGCGGATCGTCAAGGCCGATGTCGAGAAGGCGATCGCCGCCGGGCCGTCGGCAAGGCCTTCTCCGAAGCCGGCCGAAGCCAAGGCGCCCGCGGCGGCGACTGCGCCCGCACCGCCCGCAGCCGCGCCCGTCGCGGTCCCGACAGGCGACTACGAGGAAGTGGCACTCACTTCGATGCGCAAGACCATCGCGCGCCGCCTGACCGAGGCGAAGCGCGATATTCCCCACATCTACCTGACCGTCGACGTGGAACTCGACGCGCTGCTCGAGCTGCGCAAGCAACTCAACGCCAAGGCCGGCGATGCGAAGATGTCGGTCAACGACATGCTGATCAAGGCTTGCGCCCTGGCGCTGAAGAAGGTGCCGGCGGCCAACGCCATATGGGGCGGTGACAAGATTCTGCTGTCGAAGACCTTCGACGTTTCCGTTGCCGTCGCGATCGACCAGGGACTGATCACGCCGATCGTGCGCAACGCCGACCGCAAGGGCTTCAGCGAAATCGGGGTCGAGATGCGGGGGCTGGCGAGCCGCGCCCGCGCGGGCAAGCTGAAGCTGGAGGAGTTCCAGGGTGGCGCTTTCTCGATGTCGAATCTCGGGATGTTCGGGATCAAGGACTTCGCGGCGGTGATCAACCCGCCGCAGGCGATGATCCTCGCCGTCGGCATGGGCGAGCAGCGCCCGGTGGTGAAGCAGGGTGCTCTCGCCATCGCCACCGTCATGTCGGTCACGTTGTCCTGCGATCACCGCATCGTCGACGGGGCGCTGGGCGCGGAATGGCTGAAGGTGTTCAAGGGTCTGGTGGAGGACCCGCTGACCATGATGCTGTAACCGGGCGATGATTCGTCCCCGCAAGGCCGCGCCACCGCGCCGGTTCGCGACCGGCGTCGTGTTGCCAGCGGTCGATCCGGCGCAGATGCGGCCCGGCGAAGGCGAGAAGGTGAAGCGCCTGCTCGTCTTCCTGGCGGAACGCCGCGCCCTAGGTCCCGACTGGCTCCCGCTGGACCGCGAGAGCCTGATCAAGTCGGCGGCGACGATGCGTCACGAACTGCGCAACCTGGCCCGTCAACTGCCGGAGGGAGCGCCCGCGCTCCGTCAGGTCGAAGCCATGCGCGGCATCTGCCGGCAGTTCGCCGAACGGGTCGAACCGAAGAACGCCAAGACCATCATCCCGCACCAGGAATTCTATCATCTGGTGGGCGCGCTCAGGGCGATGCTCGGCCTGCAGATCGTCCTGCTGGCCGAGCAGTACGCGCTGCCCCTGGACGCACGGCTGGAATCGATCCTCCCCCCGGAGGAGGAGCAATGAAAGGGCGAGAGATGGACAATTTCGACCTCATCGTCATCGGCGGCGGCCCGGGCGGCTATGTAGCGGCGATCCGGGCCGCCCAGCTCGGCCTGAAGACCGCCTGCGTCGAGCGCGAGCACCTGGGCGGCATCTGCCTCAACTGGGGCTGCATCCCGACCAAGGCGCTGCTTCGCTCTGCCGAAGTTTACGACCTGATCAATCACGCCGACGCCTATGGCATCATGGTGCAGGGTGCATCCTTCGACTTCGCGAAGATCATCGACCGGTCGCGGAAGGTCGCCGCGCAGCTTTCGGCCGGCGTGAAGCACCTTCTGAAGAAGCACAAGGTCACGGTCTATGACGGGCAGGGGGCGTTGGCCGGACCCGGCAAGGTGAAGGTGACGCGGGACGGAAAACCGCTCGCCGACCTCGCCGCGAAACACGTCATCCTTGCGACCGGCGCGCGGGCGCGGGCGCTGCCTGGCCTGGAGCCCGACGGCAAGCTGATCTGGACCTACAAGGAAGCGATGGTGCCGAAGGCGGTGCCGAAGTCGCTTCTCGTGGTGGGATCGGGAGCGATCGGGATCGAGTTCGCGAGCTTCTACCGTTCGCTCGGCGTCGACGTGACGGTGGTCGAAGTGCTGGACCGCGTGCTGCCGGTGGAGGACGAGGAGATCTCTGCCTTCGCTGCCAAGGCCTTCACGAAGCGCGGGTTGAAGCTGAAGGTGGCGACCACGGTCACCGAGCTGAAGAAAGGGCCGGACAACGTCGCCGCGACCTTGAAGGACAAGGCCGGCAAGACCGAGAGCCTGACCGTCGACCGCGTCATCCTGGCGGTCGGTATCGTCGGCAATGTCGAGAACATCGGCCTGGAAGGCACCAAGGTGAAGGTCGAGCGCACGCATGTCGTGACAGACGAATGGCTGCGGACGGACGAACCCGGCGTCTATGCGATCGGCGACCTGGTCGGCGCGCCGTGGCTCGCCCACAAGGCGATGCACGAGGCGGTGATCTGCGTGGAGAGGATCGCCGGCGAGAAGGACGTGCACCCGATGAAGACCACCAACATCCCCGGCTGCACCTATTGCACGCCGCAGGTGGCGAGCGTCGGCCTGACGGAAGCCGCGGCGAAGGCCAAGGGGCATGAGGTGCGGGTCGGCCGCTTCCCCTTCATCGGCAACGGCAAGGCGATAGCGCTGGGCGAGCCGGAGGGATTGATCAAGACCGTCTTCGATGCGAAGACGGGCGAGTTGCTGGGCGCCCATATGGTCGGCGCCGAGGTCACCGAGCTGATCCAGGGCTATTCCATCGCCAAGACGATGGAAACCACCGAGGCCGAGTTGATGCATACGGTGTTTCCGCATCCGACCCTGTCGGAGATGATGCACGAGGCGGTGCTGGCGGCTTACGGCCGGCCCCTGCATATCTGAGCCGCACGGCTGGAAATCCGGCCGCATTCGTTCTACCTGTCTAGGTCTGGCGCCGGTGCGGCGCCGCGCAGGATCCTGATGAGCAATTCCGCCCTTCGCCACCCCGAGAAGCGCAACCGGCCGGACAATCCGATCCAGCGGAAGCCCGACTGGATCCGGGTGAAGGCGCCGATGTCGCCGGAATACGCGGAGACCAGGCGGCTGATGCGGGCCCTAAGCCTCAATACGGTGTGCGAAGAAGCGGCCTGTCCCAATATCGGTGAATGCTGGAAACAGAAGCACGCCACGGTGATGATCCTGGGCGCCGTCTGTACCCGGGCCTGCGCGTTCTGCAACGTCGCCACCGGGCGGCCGGATCAGCTCGATCCGCATGAGCCCGAACACGTCGCCGAGGCGGTCAGCAAACTCCGTCTTTCACACGTGGTCATCACATCGGTGGACCGCGACGACCTGGAAGACGGTGGGGCAGGGCACTTCGTGCGCACCATCGAGGCGGTGCGGGCTTCATCGCCGATCACCACGATCGAGGTTCTCACGCCGGATTTCCTGCGCAAGTCCGGTGCGATCGAAGCCGTGTCGAAGGCGCGTCCCGACGTCTACAATCACAATCTGGAAACCGTGCCGCGGCTCTACCCCACGATCAGGCCGGGCGCGCGCTATTTCTCCTCGCTTCGCCTGCTGCAGCGGGTGAAGGAGGTGGACCCCACTCTGTTCACCAAATCGGGAATCATGGTGGGCCTGGGCGAGACCAGGATCGAGGTCGGGCAGGTGATGGACGACCTGCGTGCCGCCGATGTCGACTTCCTCACCATCGGCCAGTATCTGCAGCCGACGCCGAAACATGCGGCGATCGACCGCTTCGTAGCACCGGCCGAGTTCGAGGAGATGAAGAGCATGGCGCTGGCCAAGGGCTTCCTCATGGTGTCCTCTTCGCCGCTGACCCGCTCCTCCTATTTCGCGGGCGACGACTTCGCGCGGCTGCGGGCGGCGCGGCTCAGGCTCGCACCGGCCTCGTGACCACCCACGCCGAGAAGCGCGTCCTACCCTATACGCCGGAACAGCTCTTCGATCTGGTCGCGGCGGTGGAGCGCTATCCCGAATTCCTGCCGTGGTGCACGGCGGCGCGGATCAGGAGCCGCGAGGGCGGTGTCATGATCGCGGATATGGCGATCGGGTTTCGCATGGTGAGAGAGCGCTTCACCAGCCGCGTCGTGCTCGACCGGCCGCGCGGGATCGACGTCACCTATGCCGACGGACCCTTCAAGCGGTTGACCAACCGCTGGCGGTTCAGCCCGGTGCCGGGCGGCTGCGAAATCGACTTCTTCGTGGATTTCGAGTTCCGCTCGAGGATTCTGGAGAAGATGATCGGGCTGCTGTTCGAAGAAGCCTGCCGGCGCATGGTCGCAGCATTCGAGGCCCGGGCGAAGGCTTTGTATGGCCCGGGGCTTCCCGCGTCCGCCGCAACCGCTCCTAGATAGGCGGGCGGCGTCACCCGGCCCTGCACTCAACCGAGCGCGGTGGCGAGTGTGTTGTGGACGATATGCGCGGCGATCGGCACGGTGACGCCTCCGGTCTTCTCCCGCAATATGCCCAAGACGATTCCAGTGAAGACGAGCGAGGCGGCATATGGGGGCGGCCCGCCGTGCAGCAGGCCGAACAACGCCCCGGATATGGCGATCCCCAAGGCCGGGCCGAGCTTCGCCCGCACATGAGTTTGGATCAGGCCACGGAAAACCAGTTCCTCGATAACCGGACCGAGGACGACGACGATCAGGGCGAACAGCGCATAACCCAGAGGATGTTTCTGCAGATCCTCGAATTTCTGGTCGATCCGGTCATCGGGCGTGCTGTCCGGCGTGCCCAGGACGGCGTGGATGATGTCGCTGGCGAGATAGTTGATGGCGAAGACCGCCAGGGCGATTCGGAGCGCCGTCCATGGTCCGACGCGTTCTAGCCAGAGTGCGGCAGGCCCGGCGAGGTCGGGACGTGCGAGATAGGGAAGCAGCAGGGAGAAGATCACGATCTCCCAGGCGCAGGCGTCGACCAGCGTCGATCCGCCATGACCGAAGATGCCTATTCCGAGGGTGACCGGAAAGATCGAGCCGACTCCCAGCAGCTCGCCCAGGAAGACGTGCAGCAGGAAGCCCAGAACCACATCCCGGGTCGTGGGAACGAAACGCGATGCGGGACCGGCTGCGATCAGGATCGGGCCTGACGCAACAGGAGCGCGAGCGCGGTACGCACGGCCTTCTCACGCACGGCACCGCGGCCGGAAGCACCGAATTCATGGCGTTCGTGAATGGTCCGGCCGCCTTTCCGCGCACAGGCGAAATGGACCAGGCCGACCGGCTTGCTCACCGTCCCGCCGCCCGGACCGGCAACCCCGGTGATCGAAACGGCGAGGTCGACCGGCGCCCTCGACACCGCGCCTTCCGCCATGGCCCGGGCAACCTCCTCGCTGACGGCGCCGACACGCTCGATCAGCGTGGCGGGCACCCCGAGCAGACCCGCCTTGGCCTCGTTCGAGTAGGTGACGAAGCCGCGTTCCACGACGTCGGAGGAGCCGGCGACCTCGGTCAGAACGGCGGCAACGAGGCCCCCCGTACAGCTTTCGGCGGTCGCGAGCCTAAGCCCCCGACTGCGGCATTCGGCGAGCAGGGATTCGGCGGTGGCGGTCAGGTCGTCGGGGAACATCAGTAGGGCAGCCTCACGGTTGCGGTCGCCTGGGCGGCGATGCCTTCACCGCGGCCGGTGAACCCCAGCCGCTCCGTCGTCGTCGCCTTCACGCTGATCCGGCCCGGATCGAGGTCGATCCCGGCCGAGATCGCCTCGCGCATCGCTTCGCGATGGGGGCCGATCTTGGGGCGTTCACAGATGATGGTGACGTCGAGATGCGCGATCATCCCACCGCGCGCCCGAACGAGGCCGGCCGCGTGCCGCAAAAAGCCGATCGAGGCCACGCCACGCCAGGCCGCGTCGGATGGTGGGAAGTGAAGCCCGATATCGCCTTCTCCGATGGCACCCAGGACGGCGTCGGTCAGCGCATGCAGGCCGACATCGGCATCCGAATGCCCTTCAAGCCCGCGGTCGTGCGGCACTTCCACCCCGCAGATCATGAGCGGGCGCGGTGCGCCGAAGGCATGCACGTCGAAGCCCTGGCCCACGCGGATATCGGCCAGGTCGGCTGCGAGGAGACGCTCGGCCGTGGCGAAGTCCTCCGGTGTCGTGACCTTGATGTTCCGTTCGGCCCCGTGCACCAGGCGAACCGGCAGCCCGGCCCGTTCCGCGAGCGCCGCATCGTCGGTGGCGGCCATCCCGGCAAACTGGCGATGCGCGCGCAGGATGGCAAGGAAAGGAAATCCTTGAGGCGTCTGCGCCCGGACCAGCCCCGCCCGGTCCGGACCGCTCAGAAGTCGGTCCGCTTCGCGGCGTTTCAGAGTGTCGAATACCGGAAGCGCGGCCATGGCGCCGTGATGTTCCCCCACCGCTTCGGCCACGGCGGCGATCACATCGGCGGGGACGAGCGGGCGGGCGCCGTCGTGAATGAGGACTTTCGAGGGCTTCAGGCTTTCGATCGCCTCCAGCCCGCGCAGGACCGAATCCTGACGCTCGTCGCCCCCGACTACAGGTGGCGGCAGAGCGAGGCCGGTGGTGGCGGCGGCATACAGTGCCGACTGGTCCGGGCCGATCACGGTGACGACGTGATCGACGACGGGACTGCCCAGGAAGCGGGCGAGGGTATGGGTGAGGAGCGGCCGTCCGGCCAGCGGCTGATACTGCTTGGGCAGGGTTCCGCCCGCCCGGGTTCCGCGCCCAGCGGCGACGATGAGGGCAACGACTGTCATGCAAAGAGCCTAGACCGGCGTTGCATTCGACGCCATGCAGCCCGCCGATGATCCATGTTGCAATGCAGCGCAGAAGGTGCTTTCTTGCTCAAGAAAGTGGCAATGGAAAATAGTGCTGGTTTTATGGGCATTCAGATCGGACCAGTCACCCTGGCAGACCCGGTAATTCTCGCTCCGATGTCGGGGGTTACGGATATGCCGTTTCGTCGTCTGGTCAAGCGATCGGGCGCGGGGCTCGTCGTGTCCGAGATGATCGCCTCCCAGGCGATGATCCGCGAGAACCAGCAGACGTTGCGCATGGCGAAGAACACGCCGGAGGAGTTCCCGATGTCGGTCCAGCTCGCGGGTTGCGAGCCGGAGGTGATGGCGGAAGCCGCGAGGTTGAACGAGGATCGCGGTGCCGCCCTGATCGACATCAACATGGGCTGTCCCGTCAAGAAGGTGGTCAACGGGCATGCTGGTTCCGCCCTCATGCGCGACCTCGACCATGCCAGGCGCATCCTGGAGGCGACGGTGAAGGCGGTCTCGCTGCCGGTCACCTTGAAGATGCGCATGGGCTGGAACACGGACAGTCTGAATGCCCCCGAACTCGCCCGCATCGCGGAGGATGTCGGCATCCGGATGGTGACAATCCACGGGCGGACGCGCTGCCAGTTCTATGAAGGCACAGCCGACTGGAAGTTCGTCCGCCGGGTGAAGCAGGCGGTGACGATCCCTGTTGTCGTGAACGGCGACATCGTTTCGTTGGAGGCGGCGCGTGAGGCGCTGGAACAGTCGGGCGCAGACGGCGTGATGGTCGGGCGCGGTGCCTACGGCCGGCCTTGGTTCCTGCGTCAGGTGGCGCATTTCCTGCGAACCGGCGAGCGCCTTCCCGATCCGCCGCTGAGCATGCAGCTCGACGTGATGCTCGAACACTACGAGGCGATGCTGAGCCACTATGGGCGCGATTCCGGTGTGCGTGTCGCCCGCAAGCACCTGGGCTGGTACGTGAAGGGTCTGCCCGGCGCGGCCGAATTCCGCGATCGGATCATGCGCGTGTCCGACCCCGCGGCGGTTCCCGACACGGTTCGCGCCTTCTACGCGCCGCATCTCGAAAGGCGCGCAGCTTGATACGCCCCGCCCGGATCTCCCGTGACCAGCGGTTCGATCCGGCCGCTGTCCTGGTGGCGCTTCCCGATCCGCTGCTGATCGTCGATTTCGAAGGCCAGATCCGGTTCGCGAACTCGGCCGCCGAACAGTTCCTGCAGCAGTCGGCGCTGCTTCTGTGCAGGCAGAAGCTGAAGGACATCCTTCCCTTCGGTTCTCCCGTTCTGTCGCTGATCGCGCAGGTCCAGCTCGACAACAACGTGGTGGCGGAATACGGGCTCGAGATCGGCACGCCGAAACTCGTCGTCCAGGAAGTGGACGTGAAGGTGAGCCCGTTGCCGGAAATGCCGGGATGCGTCGTCGTTCGCTTCGATCCGCGCGGGATGGCGACCAAGATGGACCGCCAGCTGACCCATCGCGGCGCAGCGCGCTCCGTCGTGGGCATGGCCGCCGTGCTGGCGCATGAGGTGAAGAACCCGCTCTCGGGCATCCGCGGCGCGGCCCAACTGCTGGAGCAGAACGCCAGCACGGGGGACCGCGAACTGACCCGGCTGATCTGCGACGAGACGGATCGGATCTGCGGCCTCGTCGACCGTATGGAACTCTTCTCGGATCCGCGCCCGATCGCCATGGGTCCGGTCAATATCCACGAGGTGATGGAGCACGTGCGCAAGATCGCCCAGACCGGGTTCGCACGTCAGATCCGTTTCGTGGAACGCTACGATCCGTCGCTTCCGCCAGCACTCGGCAATCGCGATCTGCTGATTCAAGCGATCCTCAATCTGGTCAAGAACGCTTCCGAGGCGGTGGACGACGCGGCCGGTGGCGAAATCGTGCTCGGCACCGCCTACCGACATGGCGTGCGTCTTGCAGTGCGAGCGGGGCGGGAGAGCACGAAGCTCCCCCTGGAGGTCAGCATTCAGGACAACGGTCCGGGCATTCCTGAGGACATTCAACCCCACATGTTCGACGCCTTCGTTTCCAACAAGCCCAAAGGGACCGGCCTCGGTCTGGCGCTCGTCGCCAAGATCGTGGACGACCACGGCGGCGTGATCGAGTTCGACTCGCGGCCGAAGCGGACCGTTTTCCGACTGCTGCTGCCTCTGGTCGGCACCGGCATGGAGCCTGAGCAATGACGAAGGGCACAGTTCTCGTCGCCGATGATGACCGCGGCATCCGGACGGTCCTCGACCAGGCCCTGGGCCGGGTCGGCTATCAGGTGCGCAGCACAGGCACCGCGGCGACACTCTGGCGCTGGGTTTCCGAAGGAGACGGCGATCTCGTCATCACCGATGTCGTGATGCCGGACGAGAACGGTCTCGACCTGCTGCCACGGATCAAGAAGCTCAGGCCCGAACTGCCGATCGTCGTGATGAGCGCGCAGAACACGCTCCTCACCGCCGTGAAGGCGACCGAGCGGGGCGCTTACGACTACCTGCCCAAGCCGTTCGACATCAAGCAGCTGATCCATGTCGTCGACCGGGCGATGAGTCTGCCCAAGGTCGTCCCCCGCGCGATCGCTACACCCGAGGAGGACGAGGAGAAGCTGCCGCTGATCGGACGTTCGCCGGCGATGCAGGACATCTACCGCATCCTGGCGCGGCTTATGGCGACCGATCTCACCGTCATGATCGCGGGCGAGAGCGGGACAGGCAAGGAACTGGTCGCCCGCGCGCTGCACGACTACGGCAAGCGCAAGGGCGGGCCTTTCGTCGCCGTCAACATGGCGGCGATCCCGCGCGAACTGATCGAATCCGAACTCTTCGGCCATGAGAAGGGCGCCTTCACCGGCGCCACCACCCGATCCGCCGGGCGCTTCGAGCAGGCGGAAGGCGGCACGCTGTTCCTGGACGAGATCGGCGACATGCCGCTCGAGGCGCAGACCAGGTTGCTCCGCGTGCTTCAGCAGGGCGAGTACACGACTGTCGGCGGACGCATTCCGCTCAAGACGGACGTCCGCATCGTCGCCGCCACCAACCGCGACCTGCGCCAGCTGATCAATCAGGGCCTGTTCCGGGAGGATCTCTTCTATCGCCTGAACGTCGTGCCGATCAGGCTGCCGCCGCTTCGCGAACGGTCCGAAGACATACCGGATCTCGTCCGCCATTTCCTCGCCCGCGCGGTGGAGGAGGGGCTGCCGTCGAAGACGGTGGCGCCGGAGGCGATGGACTTCCTCAAACGCTATCGCTGGCCCGGCAACGTGCGCGAGTTGGAGAACGTCGTCCGTCGTCTGACCGCGCTCTACTCGGAAGAGGTTATCGATCTAGGCATCATCGAGAACGAGCTCGCGGAACCCGCGCCCCCGATCACGGCCCGGGATGTCGACGAGAACGAGAACCTGGCCGCCGCCGTGGAACGGCACATCTCCCGGTATTTCGAGGCACATGGGGGAAAATTGCCGCCCTCTGGCCTGTACGACCGCGTGCTGCGCGAGGTGGAGCGGCCGCTCATCACGCTGTCGCTCGCTGCCACGCGCGGCAATCAGATCCGAACGGCGCAGTTGCTCGGTCTCAACCGCAACACGCTGCGCAAGAAGATCCGCGAACTCGACATTCCGGTGATCCGCGGCCTCAAGTGACGATCGGGGGCCGCTTCCTGTAGGCTGCGTCGCGTGCAGGAAACCGAATCCAAACCGCCGAGGCCGTCACGCACCTTCGCCCTGATGCGCAGGCTGGGGGCCTGGGGCGAGCGCGTGAGCTTCGCGCGCCGCGCCGCGCTGATCGTCGGTCTCGCCGCGCTGCTCGCGGGAACCGCGACCTATCTCGTCATTTCGGGCACGACGCCGGGTGCCGCCCCGGATGCCGACATACTCCGCACGCTTCTTGTCATCGACCTGGTCCTGCTGCTCAGCCTCGCCGGCATCGTGGCGACGAGACTGGTGCGGCTATGGGCCGAACGCCGGCGCAACGCCGCCGGCTCGCGCCTGCACGCGCGGATCGTGGGACTGTTCACCTTCGTCACCATCGCTCCCGCGATCGTCATTGCGGTCTTCACCGTACTGTTCTTCAACCAGGGTCTTCAGTCATGGTTCGGGGACCGGGTTCAGACGGCGGTCCAGCAGTCGCTGGTGGTGGCGGACGCCTATCTCGCCGAACATCGGCGCACCATCACGGCGGATGCCCTGGCGATGGCTGCCGATCTCAATCGCGGCATGCCGACCTTCGTGCGAAACCCACAGCTGCTGAACGCGATCGTCAATACCCAGGCGCAGGTCCGCGCCCTGTCCGAGGCCGTAGTGGTCGAGCGCGGCGGCCATGTGCTGGCCCGCTCCGGCCTGTCGCTGCTGATGGAGTTCGACCGCGCCCCCGACTGGGCGATGGACCGGGCCCAGAGCGGCGAGGTGGTCGTGCTGACCAACGAGGGTGACGATCGGGTGCGCGCCCTGGTCCGCCTGGAAGCCTATCCCGGCACCTACCTCTATGTCGGCAGGCTGATCGATTCTCGGGTGCTGGACCATGTCGAGAAGGTGCGTCTCGCCACCCAGGAGTACCAGAGGCTGTCCGCGGCCCGCTCGGGCATCGAGATCACCTTCGCCTTCGTATTCCTGACCGTTTCTCTGCTCCTGCTTCTCGCCGCCATCACCTTCGGCCTCGTCATCGCGACACGGCTGGCGACGCCGATCACCAATCTCATCGCCGCCGCCGAACGCGTGCGGCAGGGCGATCTCGACGCGCGCGTGCCCGACATGGCCGGGTTCGACGAGCTGGGCCGGCTGTCGCGCGCGTTCAACCGCATGACGCGGCAGATCGCCAACCAGCGCTCGGCCCTGCTGAGCGCGAGCGAACAGATCGACGAGCGGCGCCGCTTTACGGAGGCGGTTCTGGCAGGCGTGTCGGCCGGCGTGATCGGCATCAGGCCCGATGGCCGGGTGGATCTTGTGAACCCCTCCGCCTGCCGGCTGCTCGGTATCGAACCCGACGCGGTGGTGGGACAGATGCTCGACCAGGTGGTGCCGGAGTTCCGCTCCCTGGTCGAAGATGCGCGTTTCACCCGGCTCGGCAGCCAGGCGCAGGTGAACCTCATGCGCGAAGGCAGGATGCGGAACCTGGCGGTGAGTGCGACCCAGGAACTGGGCGGGGAGGGCGATACCGGCTTCGTCGTCACCTTCGACGACATCACCGATCTCGTCGCTGCGCAGCGCCAGTCCGCCTGGGCCGACATCGCGCGACGCATCGCCCATGAGATCAAGAACCCGCTGACCCCGATCCAGCTCTCGGCGGAGCGGCTGCGCCGCAAGTATGGGCGCGAGATCACGTCCGACCCGGAGGTCTTCCAGCGCTGTACGGATACGATCATCCGCCAGGTGGGGGATATCGGGCGCATGGTTGACGAGTTTTCGGCCTTCGCCCGGATGCCGGCTCCCGTCTTCGCGGAAGAGAGCCTGCAGGAACTGGCGCAGCAGGGGGTATTTGCCCAGCAGATGGCGGATACCGGAATCGCCTATAGGGTCGAGTCGGGACCCGAGCCCATCCAGGTGCGGTGCGACCGCCGCCAGATCGCGCAGGTCTTCACCAATCTCCTGAAGAACGCCGCCGAAGCGATCGAAGGACGGCGCGAGCAGGATGCGGACGCCCCTCCCGGAAGCATCGTCGTCCGCCTTTCCGCGGAATCCGGCCGCGCCGTGGTCGAGATCATCGACAACGGAAAGGGTCTTCCGGTGGAAGACCGCCACAGGCTGACCGAGCCCTATGTGACGACGCGCCTCAAGGGAACCGGCCTCGGCCTTGCTATCGTCAAGAAGATCGTGGAAGAACATTCCGGGCAGATGGCTCTCGATGACGCCGAGGGCGGCGGCGCCATCGTTCGCCTGTCACTGCCGCTTTCGGGTGCCGGCGCCCGGGGTGGCATGGTCGAAGTCGCCAACGACAAGGTCGCGTAGATGGCGCACGATATCCTGATAGTCGACGACGAGGACGACATCCGCGACCTGATCGCCGGCGTCCTCGAGGATGACGGTTACAAGACGCGTGGCGCCAAGACGGACATTGAGATGCTGGCGGCCGTGGCCGCGCGCAAGCCGTCGCTCGTCATTCTCGATATCTGGCTGCAGGGCAGCAAGCGCGACGGCCTGGCGCTGCTCGAGCTGGTCAAGGCGGATCATCCGGATGTGCCGGTGATCATGATCAGCGGTCACGGGACCATCGAGACCGCCGTGGCGGCGATCCACAAGGGGGCCTACGACTTCATCGAGAAGCCCTTCAAGGCCGACCGCCTCCTGCTTCAGGTGGCCCGGGCCGTGGAGGCGGCGAAGCTCCGCCAGCAGGTGGCCGAACTGCAGGTCCGCGCGGGCCATGCGCTGGAGCTCGTCGGCGAGTCCGGTGCGATCAGCGCCGTGCGACAGGCGATCGAGCGCATCGCACCGACGAACAGCCGAGTCCTGATCAGCGGACCGCCGGGGTCAGGCAAGGAGGTGGTGGCGCGTCTGGTCCATGCGCATTCGCGCCGGGCCGAGGCGCCATTCGTCGTGCTGAACGCGGCGGCGATGGCCCCGGAGCGGATGGAGATGGAGCTGTTCGGCAGCGAAGCCGCCCCCGGCGGCGAGCCGCGTCGACGGGCAGGCGTGCTGGAACAGGCCCATGGCGGAACGCTGTTCATCGACGAAGTGGCAGAGATGCCGGCGGAGACCCAGTCCAAGATCCTGCGCGTGCTGGTCGACCAGTCGTTCGAGAGGGTGGGCGGTGCCAGCAAGGTTCAGGTCGATGTCCGCATCGTCAGCGCCACCAGCCGCGATCTGTCGCTCGAGATGGCGGCCGGCCACTTCCGCCAGGATCTGTTCCATCGTCTGAACGTCGTGCCGATCCGAATCCCCTCGCTCAAGGAACGGCGTGAGGACATACCGCTCCTGGTGCGCTACTTCATGCGGAAGGAAGCCGAGGCGCACGGACTTCCCCCGCGAGAGATCGGCGAGGACGCGCTGGCCGTTCTGCAAACCGCCGACTGGCCGGGCAACGTGCGCGAACTGCGCAACATCGTCGCGCGGCTGCTGATCATGGCGCCCGGCGATGCGCGTACGGTGATCGGCGCCTCCATGCTCCCGGCCGACCTCTCCGGTGCCGCCCGGGTCGGATTTCGGGGCGACCGCAAGGAGGAAATGATGTCGCTCCCTTTAAGGGAAGCGCGTGAGCTGTTCGAGCGCGAGTATCTGCTCGCGCAAGTGACCCGGTTCGGCGGAAACATCTCACGCACGGCGAGTTTCGTCGGAATGGAACGCTCTGCGCTGCACCGCAAGCTCAAGTCGCTGGGCGTGTCTTCCAACGACAAGGGGACGGCGCTGCAACACTGACGCTGCGCGCGGGAGCGGATCGTGAAGGTAATCGTCTGTGGGGCCGGTCAGGTTGGCGGCAATATCGCGCGCGAGCTTTCGCGCGAAGACAACGACGTGACCGTCGTCGACCGTGATGCCGAGGCGGTGAACCGTCTGGCCGATCTGCATGACCTGAAGGCCTGCGTCGGCTGGGCGTCGATGCCGGACGTGCTGGAGCGCGCCGGTGCCCAGGAAGCGGACATGCTGATCGCCGTCACCTACTCCGACGAAGTCAACATGGTCGCCTGCCAGGTGGGGCATTCGCTCTTCAATGTACCCACCAAGATCGCCCGGATTCGAGCCCAAGGCTACCTGAAGCCGCACTGGCAGGGGCTCTACAGCGACCAGAACCTGCCGATCGACAAGATCATTTCGCCCGAGATCGAGGTGGCGGCTGCGGTCGAGCGCCAGCTCTCGGTACCGGGTGCTTTGGAAGTGGCATTTTTCATGGATGGCCGGGTTCGGCTCGTCGGGGTTCGCCTCGACGAGAATTGCCCGATCCTGAACACGCCGCTGCGCGCGCTGACCGAGCTTTTCCCAAAGCTGGAGGCGACGATCGTCGGAATCCGGCGCGGGGGCCGTTTCCTCGTTCCGGCCGACGAGGACATGCTGTTGCCGCTGGACGAGGCCTATTTCGTTGCCAGTGCCGACCACGTGGCCCGCGCGATGACACTGTTCGGCCATGAGGAGCCCGAGGCACGCCGGGTGGTACTGGCGGGGGCCGGCAATATCGGTGTCTTTCTGGCGGAGCGGATGGAGGCCGACCATCCGAGCGTTCGCCTCAAGATCATCGAGTATTCGGCAGAGCGGGCGGAGGCCGCCGCCGAGCGTCTGCAGACCAGCATCGTGATGCGGGGCAGCGCAATCGACATCGAACTGCTGCGAGAAGCCGGTATCGCCGCGGCCGAAACCTTCGTCGCTCTGACCAATGACGACGAGATCAACATCCTGGCCTCGCTCCTCGCCAAGCGGTTGGGATGCGGCAAGGTGGTGGCGCTGGTCAACAACCCCGCCTATGACACGTTGCTTCCCTCGCTCGGGATAGATGTCGCGTTCAATCCGCGCGCCACGACGGTGTCCAGCATCCTGACCCAGGTGCGCCGTGGCCGTATCCGCAATCTCTATGCTCTGGGCGACGGGTCGGCCGAGGTGGTCGAAGCGGAGGCGCTCGCCACTTCGCCCCTTGTCGGCAAGCCACTTCGTGAAATCAAGCTGCCGCACGGCCTCATCATCGGTGCCGTCGTGCGCGGACCCCGGGTGATCGTGCCGCGTGGTGCCACCGTGATAGAGGCCAAGGACCGGGTCGTCATGCTGGCCCTCAAGGGGCAGGTGAAAGCCCTCGAAAAGCTGTTCTCTGTCCGGCTCGAATTTTTCTGATCGGAGACGACGATGTCACGCATTGCCTATGTCGATGGCCGCTATGTCCCGCACAACAGGGCGGCGGTCAGCATCGACGATCGCGGCTACCAGTTCGCCGACGGCGTCTATGAGGTGATTGCCGTGGCCGGCGGCCGGCTCGTCGACGGCCCGCGCCATCTGGAGCGACTGCACCGCTCCCTCAAGGAACTGCGGATCGGCTGGACCATGACCGATGCCGCTCTGCTCGCCATCCTGACCGAACTGGTGCGCCGCAACAGCGTCGTCGACGGCAGCGTCTACTTCCAGATCAGCCGCGGGGTCGCCCGTCGCGATCACGCCTTTCCGGCAAAGGCTTCGCCGGTGCTGGTTGCGACGGCAAAGCGCATGGATTTCGCGCAGGTGGCGAAGCGGCAGGAAGGGGGCATAGCGGTCGTTACCGCCCCCGATATCCGCTGGGGGCGATGCGACATCAAGTCGATATCGCTTCTGCCCAATATCCTGGCCAAGCAGGCGGCGCGCGAACAGGGCGCCTATGAGGCGATTCTTGTAGATGAGCGGGGATTTGTGACCGAAGGATCGTCGGCGAATGCATGGATCGTCGACCGGGATGGCAATCTGGTGACCCGGACGGCGAGTAACGAAATCTTGAACGGCATCACGCGTCTCGCCTTGATGGACCGGGCCGCAGAACGACAGATCCGCATCGTCGAAAGGCCCTTCACTGTCGACGAGCTCAAGGCGGCAAGAGAGGCCTTCATCACGTCGACGACCTCTTTCGTCATGCCGATCGTCAGCGTGGACGGCCAGAAACTCGGCGATGGGAAGCCCGGGCCGGTCGCGTTAACCCTGATCGCCGCGTATCGCGATCAGATGAATATGTGACGGCGGTCGGGTTGTCACGGCACCGACCTTGCACCATCTTGAGACCTACGCGCCCAGAGAGGCGCCCAACGACAAGCGACAGGTGAACCATGGCCGTCGAGAAGCCACAGAACGTGCAGGACGTGTTCCTGAATCACGTACGCAAGAACAAGCTCCCCGTGACGGTATTCCTGATCAACGGCGTGAAACTTCAAGGGGTTATCAGCTGGTTCGACAACTTCTCGGTACTGCTGCGGCGGGACGGTCACGTGCAGCTCGTCTATAAGCACGCGATCTCCACCGTGATGCCGGCCGGTCCGATCCAGCTCTTCGATCCGGGCGCGGCGGGCTCCGCCTCGCAGGAACCCGTACCTGCGGCAAGGTGACATTGGCGGCATCATCCGGCGGTCATGCGGGTATGACCGGCGCGGCGGTCCACCGCCGCGCGCTCGTCCTGCATCCCTTCGTGAAACGACAGGCGGCTGACGCCCGGCGGACCCCCGAGGCGCGCCTGGAGGAAGCTTGCGGCCTGGCACGGGCTATCGGGCTCGGGATCGCCCATGCCGAGGCCGTTGGGATGTCGCGTCCGAAGCCCGGTACGCTGATCGGCGAAGGCAAGATCGAAGATCTGGCCCCCCTCATCGAGAATGCCGAAATCGAGGTGGTGGTCGTCGACGCGACGGTCACCCCGGTGCAGCAGCGCAATCTCGAGAAGGCCTGGAAGACCAAGGTCATCGACCGTACCGGTCTGATCCTCGAGATCTTCGGCGAGAGAGCCCGTACGCGTGAAGGCCGACTGCAGGTGGAATTGGCGCACCTTAGCTATCAGCGCTCCCGGCTGGTGCGATCCTGGACCCATCTGGAACGGCAGCGCGGCGGGTTCGGCTTTCTGGGCGGCCCGGGCGAAAGCCAGCTCGAGATCGACCGGCGTCTGATCGGCGAGCGCATCGTCAAGATCAAGAAGGAGCTTGAGGGGGTCGTCCGTACCCGTGAACTGCACCGCCGCAGCCGGCGGAAGGTGCCCTATCCGATCGTGGCACTGGTCGGATACACCAATGCCGGCAAGTCGACGCTGTTCAACACGCTGACCCGTGCGGAGGTGATGGCTCAGGATCTTCTGTTCGCCACCCTCGACCCCACCATGCGCCAGCTCGACCTGCCGAGCGGCCGCAAGGCCATCCTGTCGGACACGGTGGGATTCATCTCGGAACTGCCACATCAGCTCGTCGCCGCCTTCAAGGCGACACTCGAAGAGGTGCTGGAGGCCGATGTCATCCTCCATGTTCATGACGCGTCCCATCCGGACACCGATGCTCAGGCCGAGGACGTGCGCGACGTACTGCGCGAACTGGGCGTCGGCGAAGGGGATGGCCATGTCGTCCTTCAGGCGTTGAACAAGCTCGACCGGCTCTCGAACGAGGATGCGGAGATCGTGCGCAACCGCGCCCGGCGGGAAGAGGACACCGTTGCCATATCGGCGCTCACCGGGGAGGGACTTGATGACCTTCGCCGCCTGATCGACCGGCATCTGTCGCGCGGGCGCAAGGTGGTCGACCTGTCCGTCGATCTCGCCGATGGCGCTACGCTCGCTTGGCTCTACCGCCATGGTGAGGTGGTCAGCCGGCATGACGATGAGGCGGGCGTTGCCCATCTCAAGGTCGGGCTGGATGCCTCAGCGCTCGGTCAGTTTGAAAGCCGTGCCGCGCGCAACTAGCACCGCTTTCAATTCGGCCAAGGTCCACGCGCTGACCACGCCGGCATGGAGCCCGTTGCGCAGGCTGCAGGGTTCGATGGCCCCTGCCGCTTGCGGCACGGCGTGATATCTGCCCTGGTAGGCGAGCAGGTTGATGCCCGGGGCGCAGGTCCCGACCAGGGTGAGCGCGCTGGGATCGTGCCGTCTTGCGGCGTGACACCATGATGCCGCATCGGGATCGGCGGCCTCCTGCAGCGCGGCGCGGAAGGCCTTCAGCTGTTCGAGGGCCGCGGCCTCCTTCCGCCGCTGATCCTGCAGTGCGGTAACGAGACCGGGCTCGGGCCGGGCTGCGGCATGGCCGGCCAGATCACAGAGATTGGCGAGGATGCCGATGCGCTTGGCGGCGCGGCGCTCATGCACCGCGAGAGGATCGCCGGTGCGATCGCGCCGGCCCATGCCCACGGTGAGGCTGCCGGCATGTCTGCGACGATCGACCAGCGGCGCCCGGCAGTAGGCGATACGGCCGAGGAGGGCCGCGCGAAACGCCAGCACATGTTCGAGACCACCGGTGCGCGCCGGCATCGGACCGAACCGGTCGAACACCCCGCGGGTGAAACCGAGGGTGCCGCCGTAGGTGAAGTCGAAGCAGCGACCCTCCGCGAAATCCTTCTGGTCGAGCGAGAAGGGACGGTCCGCGGGCAAGCCAAGACCGCCTCCGCGCCCCTCATCGTCGATCAGGCGGTGGTTGCTGAAGGCGCCCGATCCTGCGCCGGCGGCGCTCAGCAGGGTCGTGGCGCGGTCCGGTGCGGCCACGTCGTCGCTCGACTGCCAGACGACGAAACGGCCGCCGAGGTGGGGCACGACCTCGTCGACATGCGCGAACATGCCGCGGTTGGCGGCGCTGCGGAACAGGATGACGCGGTGCGGTCCGCGGTAGCCGCGAGCGATGCTCCGGGCGATGTCGAAGGTTCGGTCCGGCGACGCGTCGTCGGAAATCAGCACCTCGATCGCGGGGCCGGTTTGGGCGAGAGCGCTGCGGACCGAGTCTTCTACGTAGCGCTCGTGGGCATAGCACTGGACCCAGAACGTGACGGCGGCCTCGCTCGACCCCAGGGTTCCCGGGTGAACGGTCTCGATCAAAGCAGGCCGCCGCAGCGCTGCAGCATGGCCCCCAACGTGCCGGCGTCACGATCGCGCGGCGAGAGGATCGGCGCTTCGACCGGCCAGGGCAGGTTCAGGACGGGGTCGTCCCAGCGGCAACCGAACTCGTCACCGCCGTTCCAGTACCGGGTCAGTCCATATAGGTGAATCGAGGCCGCGACATGAAAGAAGCCATGCGCCACGCCGCGCGGCACGAAGAGCGTCGCCGGGACAGCGGCGTCGAGCGTCACCATGCAGCCGTGCCGCCAGGTCGGCGAGCGCGGGCGCAGGTCGCGCAGGCCCACGATCATCCGTCCCGCGGCGATGGTGAGGTAGTCGTCGTTCTGCACATGCAGATGCACGCCGCGCAGCGTGCCGCGCTCGGAACTGACCAGGTTCCACTGCAGCGGGACGGAATCGGGGCGCCAGTTGCGGCGGAAGATCTCGACCAGGCGGCCCCTGTGGTCGGGCCGCGCCTCGAGGTGGCGCAGTTCGACTCCTGCCGGCAGGGCGGTGCCGACGGGCGGCATGGGCGTGTCGACCGGCGGGCTCACCGCACCGGCCCGGCCAGGTCGAGGAGAGCGGCTATCCTCTCCACGATGAGGACGGCATCTGGGGCGCTGCTCCTGGGGGGAGGGCCGCCGTCCAGATGCGCGAGGAAGACTTTGATCTCCGCAAGCAGCGGCAGGTCGGTCGCGATCGGGCGCCGCTCCGGCGCGTCAGCGCCCTTGCGCCATAGGAGGATGTGATCGGCATACGCGTCGGGCAGTTCGGCGGCCGCATCGGCAAACACGACCGTCGTCCGACGCCGGCGGCTGGCCTGGGCGTAGGAGACCTCGGCGATCACTTGCGCTTCCCCGCCGAGCACGGCGATGAGGCCGGTGACATTGCCGCCCGCCCGCTGCACCGTCGCGAACCGAGCCTCCGGCAGTGTGCCGAGGATTTCCAAGGCGATCGACAGATCGTGCGGCAGCAGTCGCCATATCATGGAGGAGCCGGTTCGCATGAATCCGCCATCCAGGCGGGAACAGCGGATGGTGCCGACGGGACCGAACTCCCCTGAGCGGGCGATCACGGCGAGGGCTTCCACGCCGGGGTGATAGCGCCACTTGTCCATGACGAAGACACGGTGGCGGGCGGCGGCGAGAAGTCTGCGCGCGGAAGCCGGATCGTCGGTCAAAGGCTTCTCCACGAAGATCGGCCGACCTCGCGGGATCAGGCGGCCGACGACCTCGGCGTGGGTCGGCGTCGGCGTCGCGACGATGTAGCCGTCGAGACCGGCGGGCAAATCGTCCAATCGGCCGACCATCGCGACCCCGGGGTACCGGCGGCATCGCTCGATGCTTGTCGGCGAGCGGGCTACGGCGGTCACGCGCGCACCGGCGGCACACAGATCACGGAGGATGTGCTCTCCCCAGGATCCGACCCCGACGAGGCCGATGCCGGGCCCTGACTGCATGCCGTACGATCCTTCTGGGCCAACCCGGCCTTGCTAGTGCAATTCGGCCCGGACGCCAAGCGCGGCAAGGACCGCGGCAGGCGATGCGACATTGACAGGGGAAAGACGCATCGCTAAACGCTCTAGCACTCGTTGCACACGAGTGCTAGCACACTTGTTTTTATCTTAACGCAAACTGACGCATCGGAGGTCCCATGGGTTTTCGCCCGCTGCACGATCGCGTCCTGGTCAAGCGCCTCGATGGTGAGGAGAAGACCAAGGGCGGAATCATCATCCCCGACACGGCCAAGGAAAAGCCGATGGAGGGCAAGGTCATCGCGGTCGGTCCCGGCGCGCGGGGCGAAGACGGCAAGATCGTCCCCCTCGACGTGAAGAAGGGCGACAAGATCCTGTTCGGCAAGTGGTCGGGCACCGAAGTCAAGATGGACGGCGAAGAGCTGATCATCATGAAGGAGTCCGACATCATGGGCATCATCTCGTAAGGAGCGCCTGTACATGGCAGCGAAGGAAGTACGTTTCAGCGCCGACGCCCGCGCGCGCATGCTGCGCGGCGTGGACATCCTGGCGGATGCGGTGAAGGTGACGCTGGGTCCGAAGGGCCGCAACGTGGTGATCGACAAGTCGTTCGGTGCGCCGCGGATCACCAAGGACGGCGTGACGGTGGCCAAGGAGATCGAGCTGGCCGACAAGTTCGAGAACATGGGCGCGCAGATGGTGCGCGAGGTGGCCTCGAAGACGAACGACACGGCCGGTGACGGCACGACGACGGCCACCGTTCTGGCCCAGGCGATCGTGCGCGAAGGGGCCAAGGCGGTCGCCGCCGGCATGAACCCGATGGACCTGAAGCGCGGCGTCGACAAGGCCGTGGACGCGGTGGTGCAGGGCCTCAAGAAGCGCTCGAAGAAGGTGTCCTCGAACGAGGAAGTCGCCCAGGTCGGGACCATCTCGGCCAATGGCGAGCGCGAGATCGGCGACATGATCGCCAAGGCGATGCAGAAGGTCGGCAACGAGGGTGTGATCACCGTCGAGGAGGCGAAGAGCCTCGACACCGAACTCGACATCGTCGAGGGCATGCAGTTCGACCGCGGTTACGTCTCGCCCTACTTCGTGACCAATGTCGACAAGATGCGGACCGAGCTCGAGGATCCCTACATCCTGATCTTCGAGAAGAAGCTGTCCGGCCTGCAGCCGATGCTGCCGCTGCTCGAAGCGGTCGTGCAGACCGGCAAGCCGCTGCTGATCATCGCCGAGGACATCGAAGGTGAGGCGCTGGCTACGCTGGTGGTGAACAAGCTGCGCGGCGGCCTCAAGATCGCCGCCGTCAAGGCGCCGGGCTTCGGCGACCGCCGCAAGGCCATGCTGGAGGACATCGCCGTGCTGACCGCCGGCCAGGTCATTTCCGAAGACCTCGGCATCAAGCTCGAGAACGTCTCCCTCGCCATGCTCGGCCGCGCGAAGAAGGTGTCGATCGACAAGGAGAACACCACCATCGTCGACGGCGTCGGCAAGAAGAAGGACATCGAGGCCCGGGTCGGCCAGATCCGCGCCCAGATCGAGGAGACCACCTCCGACTACGACCGCGAGAAGCTGCAGGAGCGGCTGGCCAAGCTCGCCGGCGGCGTCGCGGTGATCAAGGTCGGCGGCGCCACCGAGGTCGAGGTGAAGGAGCGCAAGGATCGCGTCGACGACGCTCTCCATGCCACCCGCGCCGCGGTCGAGGAAGGCATCGTCCCCGGCGGCGGCACCGCCCTGCTCTACGCCACCAAGGCCCTGGCGAACCTGAAGGGCGACAACGCCGACCAGGACGTCGGCATCAACATCGTCCGCAAGGCGCTGCAGGCTCCGGTCCGTCAGATCGCCGAGAATGCCGGCACCGACGGCTCGGTCGTGGTGGGCAAGCTGCTGGAGTCGAAGAGCCTGACCTGGGGCTTCGACGCCCAGGCCGGCGAGTATGTCGACCTGGTGAAGGCCGGCGTCATCGACCCGACCAAGGTCGTGCGCACCGCGCTGCAGGACGCGGCCTCGGTCGCCGGTCTTCTCATCACCACCGAAGCGATGGTGGCCGAGAAGCCGGAGAAGAAGGCTGCCGGCGGCATGCCCCCGGGCGGTGGCATGGGCGGGATGGGCGGCATGGGCGACATGGACTTCTGATCGCCCGATCGCAGTCCCGATTGCTAAGCTGGGCCGTCCGCGACATCCGTCGCGGGCGGCCCTTCCTTTTTGCGGGACCGCGCATGACCGTGAAGCCGCTCTCCATCGACGCCGTGAAGGACTGGCTGGTCACCGCCGGGCTCGCCGGCATGGCGGCGCCGGAGCTCCTGAGGGGCCTGGGGGAACGGCTCAACCTCGCCGGGCTCGGCATCGGCCGCATCTACATGGCGATGACGACCCTGCACCCGATGCTGCGCGCGCTCGGCTACACCTACGAGCGCGACAGCGACACCATCGTGCCGACCGAGTTCGCTCATTCCGACCTCGTCAGCGAAGCGTGGAAGCAAAGCCCCTTCGCCCACATGATCGAGCACGACATCCAGCGCATGCGCCGACGGCTGGCCGGGCCGAAGGCCGAGATAGACTTTCCGGTCCTGCAGGAATTCGCCGACCAGGGCCTGACCGACTGGCTCGCCGCGCTGGTCGGCTTTCGCCTCTCCGCGAACCAGGAGCCGGGAGAACTCCTCGGCCTCGTCCTCTCGGCGGCCTGCGATCGGCCGGGCGGCTGGTCGGATGCCGAACGCGACGCTCTGGAGAGCATCCTCCCCCAGCTCGGCCTCGCCATTCAGGGGCGTATCTTCGCCGATCTAGCCGGCAACCTGCTCGGCATCTATCTCGGTGCCGATGCCGCCCAGCGCGTCCTGAACGGCGCCACGCGCCGGGGCGACCTGCGCAAGGTCACCGCCGCCCTTCTCTATGCCGATCTGCGCGGCTTCACCGCGCTCTCCGCCACGGTCGCGCCGGAAACGCTGATCGACGTGCTGGACCGCCACCTGGACTGCATCGTCGGGCCGATCGAACGGCACGGCGGCCAGGTGCTCAAGTTCATGGGCGACGGCCTGCTCGCGATCTTTCCGACCGAGCGCGCCGGACCCGGGGAAGCCTGCCGGCTGGCACTCGCCGCGGCCGAGGAGGCCCAGCGCCGGGTCGCGGCGATCGACGGCACGGCCCTGCCGCTCTGCATCGCGCTGCATCTGGGGGAGGTGCTGTACGGGAATGTCGGCAGCGACACCCGGCTGGATTTCACCGTCATCGGGCCGGCCGTCAACGAGGCGGCGAGAATGGAGGCCCTGTGCAAGGCCGAGGCCTTGCCGGTCCTGGTCTCCGAGCCGGTCAGCCGGGCCCTGGGAACCGTGGCCGGGAGGCTGGAATCGATCGGGTTGCGGCGGCTTCCCGGGATCGAGGGCGGCCGCGAGCTGTTCAGCCTGCGGCCTGCCGGGCCGTGATCTGGCCGGAGCGGTTCCGCTTGCGCGTGTACATGCGCGCATCCGCGGTGGCGAGCAGGAGTTCGGCATCGCAGTGCGGTCCGTAGAGTTCCGATCCTACGCTCGCCGAGGTCATGAAGACGCGTCCCTCGAAATGGACCGGCACGGCACTGAGGCTCTCGCGCAGCCGCTCGACCAGGCTTTCCGCATGGACGGGCTCGGCGCGGCAGAACAGCACGGCGAATTCATCCCCATGCATCCGGGCGGCGGCGTCCGTTGCACGGACGCTTTCCTTCAGCACGCGGGCCACCGCCTGAAGCGCCGCATCGCCGGCCGCATGGCCGAAACGATCGTTGACGCGCTTCAATCCGTCGAGATCGATGAAGGCCAGGGTACCGTGGTCCCCGTGCCGCTGGGCGTCCGCGATCGCATTCTGGAGCGCGAAGCGGAAGCCCCTGCCGTTCAGCAGCCCGGTCAATTCGTCGGTGACCGACAGCGCCTCGAGCTGGCTGATCCGCTTGTTCTGCTCCTCGACCAGGCGCTGGGCCTCCGAGGCATAGGCGATGAGCTGAGCGATCAGCCGCGCCGAGGAGGCATCCGGCGGCCGCGATACGAAGCGCCGCTTCAGCTTCGATGCCACCGATACCAGAAAGGCTTCCGCATCGCCTTGCTGCGTTTCGGTCCAGGTTCCCGCGAACACCATGTCCATCCTCCGGAGGGCCTTGGGATCGAGGGGATGCGAACTTCGCGCCAAAATCCAAACTATTGATTTTCTTATATATTCCCAACTCATCGACTCGGCATTTTCTGCCTCGGACAGGCAGAAACCTCCACCCTCCCCCGCCTTGCCGCGCTCCTGTAGCATGGCGCGATCACGACCTGCCGGTCACCGGAGTATTCATGCGTATCCTCTTCCGCACGTTCCTCGCAGCCATTCTGATGGTGTCGGGTGGGGCCCCACCCGCACTCGCCGATGGCCCCTTGCCGGAACTGGCCGGACATCGCGCGATCTACGACATCAGCCTGAGCCGTCCGGATCCCGCCGGTGCGGTGGTCGCCATCCGAGGGCGCCTCGCCGTCGAAGTGCAGGACAGTTGCGACGGCCATACCACCAACCAGCGCTTCTGGACCGAAATGATGAATGCCGACGGCGAGAACGTCGTCAGCGACTTCACCTTGAGTTCCTGGGAGGCAAAGGACGGAAGCCGCTTCCGTTTCGAGATGCGCAACCTGCTGAACGGTGAGGTGAGCGAGGAGTATGCCGGCAGCGCCGTCATGCGGGGCCTGGAAGGCGGCGCGGTAGAGATGAGGAAGCCGGAAGAGGAAACGATCGCCCTTCCGAAGGGGATCACCTTCCCCAATCAGCATCTGGCGCGGATCATCCGAAAGGCCCTGGACGGGGCGCCCTTCGCCAGCATCCGCGTCTTCGACGGATCGGGTGAGGAAGGCCTGTTCGAGACGGGCGCCAAGATCGGCCGCCCGGTGCCGCCCGAAACCGGCGGCAACCCGCTCTTCGCGCCCCTGAGCGGGCTGCGCTCCTGGCCGGTTCGCATCGCCTTCTTTCCGCTCAAGACGAAGGCGGAAGAACCTCAGTACGAGATCGGCTTCCGCCTGTTCGAGAACGGCGTCAGCGGCGACATCACCCTCGATTACGGGGAGTATGCGATGAAGGGCGTGCTGCGCCAGTTGGAGATGCTGCCCGGGGGTTGCTGAGCGCCAGCCCCCTGCCCTTGCCGATCGCGGCCTCGCCGAACTTGTGCCTGACCGCGTCGATGGCGCGCTCCACCCGCGCGGCCCTGGCGGGGCGCGGGTCGAGCAGGTCGGGCGGATCCGCATCTGCCGGATCGGCGAACTGGGACAGCCCGATCCCGATTAGGCGGAAGGCCTCGCGCCCCACCTCGCGGCGAAGCAGTTCGCGTCCGGTCCGGAAGATGACCTCGGCGAGCTGGGTCGGATGGTCCAGGGCCTCCGCGCGGCTGCGGATGCGGAAATCCGCCGTCTTCAGCTTCAGCGTCACCGTGCGTCCCGCGGTCTCCTTCACCTTCGTGCGCCGTGCCACCTTCTCGCAGAGGGGCCACAACTCGCGTTCCAGATCCTCCAACGTTCGCAGATCGGCATTGAAGGTGGTCTCGGCCGAGATACTCTTCATATCTCCCTCCGGATCGACGCGCCGGTCGTCCAGGCCGCGGGAGAAACGCGCCAGCCGGCTGCCCATGGCGCCGAAACGGCGGACCAGTTCGTCATCCGAGAAGCCCTGCAGGTGGCCGATGCTGACGATACCGGCATCGGCGAGCCTGGCCTGCATCGCCTTGCCCACGCCATTGATCGCCGCGACGGGGCGAGGCGCGAGAAAGGCCTCCACCCCTTCGCGGCCGATGACGGCGAAGCCGCGCGGCTTGTCCATCTCGGAGGCGAGCTTTGCCAGGAACTTGTTGTAGGAGAGACCGATCGAGACGCTGATGCCGATCGTGGCCTCGATCCGGTTGGCGAGCCGGGCCAGCGTCTGCGCCGGGCTGGCGTGCAGAAGCCGCTCCGTGCCGCCGAGATCGAGGTAGGCTTCGTCGAGCGAGAGTGGCTCCACGAGGGGGGTCACCGACTGCATCAGCGCCCGAACTTCCTTCGCCACCGCCGCGTACTTGGCCATGGCCGGGCGGATGACCACGGCTTCGGGACAAGCCTTCAGCGCCTTGAACATCGGCATGGCCGACCGAACGCCGTAGAGACGCGCCACGTAGCAGCAGGTGGACACCACACCGCGGCGACCACCGCCCACGATGACCGGCTTGTCCCGGAGAGAGGGATCGTCGCGCTTCTCGACCGAGGCATAGAACGCGTCGCAGTCGATATGGGCGATCGAAAGCGCGTGCAGCTCCGGGTGGTCGGCGATCCGGGGCGAGGTGCAGGCCGCGCAACGCGACGCTCCCGTCGGACAAGGCGTCATGCAGTCACGGCAGAATCCCGTCATGCGGCCTGCTCCCGGGGCCACAGCCAAGCCGCGCCGCGGACGCCCGACGAGTCACCATGGCGAGGGGGCACGAGCCGCGTCGTCACCCGATCGGAGAACACGTACCCGTCCCAGATCGCCGGCACCGCCCGGTAAAGCCGGCCGAGGTTGGAAAGCCCCCCGCCCAGGACGATGACGTCGGGATCGAGCAGATTGATCACATGCGCGAGAGACTTCGCCAGCCGGCGCTCGTAGCGCCGCAGGGTCGCCTCTGCCACGTCATCGCCCGCTTCCGCCGCCCGCAGGATCGACGCCGGATCCAGCCCCGCCGGGTGATCGGCGGCGAGGCCGGGGCCGCTCAGAAACGTCTCGATGCAACCCGACTTCCCGCAATAGCAGCGCGGTCCGGGCCGTTCCGCATCCTCGGCCCAGGGCAAGGGATTGTGGCCCCATTCCCCGGCTATGGCGTTCGGTCCCCGGAGGGGCCGGCCGCCGACGACCACGCCGCCGCCGCACCCCGTGCCGATGATCACGCCGAAGACGACGGAGGCTCCCGCCGCGGCGCCGTCGGTGGCTTCCGACAGGGCAAAGCAGTCGGCGTCGTTGGCGATACGCACCGGCCGCCCCAATGCCTGTGCCAGGTCCGCATCCAGCCGTTTTCCGTTAAGGCAGGTGCTGTTGGCGTTCTTCATCAGGCCTGTCGCGGGAGAAATCGCGCCCGGCGTGCCGATACCGACGCTGCAAGGCCCGCCGGCCTCCTCTTCCAAGCCGAGCGCGAGGTCGCGGATCTCCCGCACGGTCGCCGCGTAGTCCCCCGACGGCGAGGCGACGCGACGGCGCGCGGCGATGGTCCCGCCGTCCGCGAGGACGACGCCTTCGATCTTGGTGCCGCCGAGGTCGATGCCGATGCGCATTGTCGCCCGCAGAAAGTGGATCGAGTGAATTCGATTTCATCTACCCGAAAGGCGCCTGCCAAGTCTCTTTCCCTACATCTACGGCGACCGCGGAGGAGCCGCGGGAGAGACTTCGGAGACCCGGAAGATGACCGACACCACCTCACCGATGGCCCGGGGGCGGCGCCTGAAGGCGCTCCTCGCCGCGGCACTTCTCACCACCACACTGGCGGGTGGCCTCGCTCTGTACAACGCCCCCGCGGGCACCACATCGGTGGTCGCGGCCGCCGAAGCCGCCACGCCCCTGTCCGCCGGACAGCAGATGCCGGGCAGTTTCGCAGACCTGGCGGAACGGGTGAAGCCGTCCGTCGTCCAGATCACGACGACCCAGATCGAAAAGGCGCGCCCCGGCGCGCAGATGCCCCCCGAACTGCGCGGCACTCCGTTCGAGGAATTCTTCCGTCGCTTCGGCGGACCGAACGGGCAGGCCGCCAAGCGCGGGCACGCGCTCGGATCCGGCTTCGTCGTCGATCCGTCGGGCTACATCGTCACCAACAATCACGTCGTCGGCAACGCCACCGAGATCATCGTGAACCTGTCCAGCGGCGAGAAGTATCCGGCCAAGCTGGTCGGGCGCGACGAGAAGACGGACCTCGCGCTCCTGAAGATCGAACCCAGGAACAGCCTTCCTGCGGTCGCCTTCGGCGGCGACGACCAGATTCGCGTGGGCGACTGGGTCATGGCTGTCGGCAACCCCTTCGGGTTGGACGGCACGGTCACGGTCGGCGTGCTGTCGGCGCGTGGACGCGACCTGGGCTCGGGCCCCTATGACGATTTCCTGCAGATCGATGCGCCGATCAACTCCGGCAACTCCGGCGGCCCGACCTTCGATACCCAGGGTCGCGTGATCGGCGTGAACACGGCCATCGTCTCGCCCAACGGCGGCAGCGTCGGCATCGGCTTCGCGGTGCCCGCATCCGTCGTGAAACCCGTGATCGAGCAACTTAAGACCCACGGCAAGGTAGAGCGCGCCTGGCTCGGCGTGCAGATGCAGCCGGTGACCGAGGAGCTGGGCAAGGCCCTGAAGCTCGCCAAGGCCGAGGGAGCGCTGATCGCCGCCGTACAGCCCGGCTCGCCGGCCGAACGCGCCGGTCTTCGTCAGGGAGACGTGGTCACCGGCGTTGACGGCCAGCCGATCCAGGATCCGCGCGACCTGGCACGTGCCGTCGCCTCGCGTCAGACGGGCAAGGAGATCCGCTTGGCTGTCCAGCGGGACGGAAAACCTCAGACGATCGGCGTGCGGCTGGGCACCAATGTCGCCGAGCAGGCGGCCGCCGGCGAGGCGGTGAGCGGCGGGAAGGAGGACGCACTCGGTCTGGCGCTCGCACCGCTTGATCCCCAAGCCCGGGCGAGGCTCGGACTGGAGAGCGATGCGACGGGCGTCGTGGTCGCCGGCGTGGATCCCGAGAGCCCCGCCGGGGATACCGGACTTCGCCCCGGCGACGTGATCGCGGAGGTAGGCGGGGCGAAGGTCACTTCCCCCGCCGACGTGGCGACCGCCCTCGGCCGGGAGAAGGCGGCGGCCAGGGATGTGACAGCGCTTCTCGTCCTGCGCCAGGGTGTCCCCCACTATGTGGCCCTGCCGCTCGGCCGTGCCTGAGGCAGGCGGCGGCGGGTGGGCTGCCCCACCCGCCGCTGTTCCTCTACACTCCGCCGCCATGCGCGTTCTCATCGTCGAAGACGACCGCGAGGTCGCCTCGTTCGTCGCCAAGGGCCTGAGCGAAGCCGGCCATGTGGTGGATCATGCCGATAACGGCCGCGACGGCCTGTTTCTCGCCGCCAGCGAGCCCTTCGACGTACTCGTCGTCGACCGGATGCTGCCGGGAGGCGTCGACGGCCTCGGCATCGTGCGCGCGCTCCGCGAGACCGGCAACCAGGTGCCCGTCCTGTTCCTGTCCGCGCTGAACGACATCGACGAACGGGTGCGCGGCCTGAAGGCGGGCGGTGACGACTATCTGGCGAAGCCCTTCGCTTTCGCCGAACTGCTGGCCCGTGTCGAGGCGCTCTCGCGCCGGGCGAGACAGTCCGGCCCGGATACGGTCTTGCGGGTGGGCGACCTGGAACTGGACCTGCTGGCCCAGAAGGCCGAACGGGCGGGCAAGCCGATCGACCTGAAGGGACGCGAGTTCAAGATCCTGGAATACCTGATGCGGCACGCCGGCCAGGTCGTGACCCGCACCATGCTGCTGGAAGGCGTTTGGAACTATCACTTCGACCCGCAGACGAACGTGATCGACGTGCATATGAGCCGCCTCAGGAGCAAGATCGACAAGGGCTTCGACAAGCCGCTCATCTTCACGGTGCGAAACGCGGGCTACATGATCCGTGCTTAAGCCGGCGATCTTCGGGTCCACGGGGTTTCGGCTCGCGGCGCTCTACGCCGTGTTCTTCGCCGCATCCTCGCTCATCCTGGTGGGCTTCATCCGCATCGCCACCAATGACAGCCTGACCCGCGAGATCGACGCATCGATCCGTGCCGACGCCGACAGTCTCTACGAACGCTACCGCGTGCAGGGACGCCCTGGGCTGCAGTTCCTGATCTTCACCCGCCTGCAGGAGGAGGACCGGGTCGGCGCCATCTATGCCCTGGCCGATCCGTTCGGCAACGTGATCGCGGGCAACCTGCGGCAATGGCCCGAGGAAGGCATCGCCGTCGACGGTGCCATCGAGTTGCCGGTGGAGCGCGCCGGGCGCCGGTCCATCGCGCGCGTGCAGCTGTACAACCTGAGCCAGGGCTACCGCCTGCTGGTCGGCCGCGACGCCGAAGAGCGCGTCCAGCTGCGCAAGGAGATCAATGAGATCCTGCTGGCGGGCGTCGCGCTCACCACCGTGCTCGCCATCGCCGGAGGCTATCTGTTCCGACGGATGGTGCTGAAGCGCGTGGAGGCGATCCGCCGGACCGCCACCTCGATCGTCGCGGGCCATCTCGCCACCCGCCTGCCGGCGGGAAAGACCGACGACGAATTCGACCTCCTGGCCCGCACCCTGAACGAGATGCTGGACAAGATCGAGCATCTGATGGACGGCGTGCGCGACGTCGGCAACGCCATCGCGCATGATCTGCGCACTCCCCTGGCACGCGTGCGCGCCCGCATCGAGGAGCTGGCGGCCGGCCATACCGGCCCGGAACAGCAGCCCGCCGCTCTCGAAGGCGTGCTCGCCGAGATCGACGAACTCCTGCGCACCTTCAGCGCGCTGCTGCGCATCGCCGAGGTGGATGCCGGAGCGAAACGGGGCACATTCTCGGAGGTGCGCGTCCTGCCGCTGCTCGAGGATGCGGTCGAGCTCTATCGCGCGGTGGCGGAGGACCAGGGCGTGTCGCTCACGCTCGTCAACGACCAGGACGTTCTCGCCCTGCCGGGCGATGGCCAGCTCCTGGCCCAGGCCGTCGGCAACCTGATCGACAATGCGATCAAATACGGCCGCGAGGGACGCGAGGTGACGATCTCCGCCGAAAAGCGCCCCGGATACATCCACATCACGGTGGCGGATCGAGGTCCGGGCATCCCGGCCGAGGAACGCTCGCGGGTCACCGAACGCTTCTATCGGGGCGAACGGAGCCGCAGCCGTCCCGGCAGCGGTCTGGGTCTCAGTCTGGTCGCTGCCGTGGCCCGGCTGCATTCCGGTCGGCTCGGCCTCGGCGACAACCACCCGGGGCTTCGGGCGGAGCTCGTTCTGCCGGCGTGACGATCGTCATGCGGTGCGCGCAAAATTTGCGCTAGGATTGCAGCACAAGGGAGTTGTTCCGAGAGGTCTACGTGATGCGATCCCTGCTCCTCGTCGCGGCGCTGGCCGCCCTGCCGTTCGCCGCCGCCGCCCAGACGCCCCAGATCGGCTGGCTGAAGACCGTCTCCGGGACGGTCAGTATCCAGCGCGCCGGCCAGGCGATGCCGGCCACCATCGGTATGCCGCTGCAAAAGGGAGACGTCATCGAAACCGGCGACGACGGGGCGGCCGGCGTCACCCTCGCCGACAATTCGACCTTCTCGGCGGGCCCCCGCTCGAAGGTCGCGGTTGACGAGTTCGACTACGACTCCGCGACGCTGAAGGGCAATTCTCTCACCAGCCTGCAGCGCGGGACACTCTCGGCCAGCAGCGGCGATATCGCCCGGGGGACGCCCGGTGCCATGCGCATCCGCACGCCATCCGCGGTCCTGGCGGTTCGAGGAACGACTTTCCTGGTTCGTGTCGAGGAGTGATCGGATCATGAGGGGGGGATATCGGGGAATCGCCGCCGCCGGCCTGCTGACGCTGCTCGCAGCCTGCGCCGAACCAAAATACCGCAAGGAACTGGTCGTTCTGCAGCCGGACGCCGACGGCAAGATCGGCTCGGTGGTGGTGGTCGACGGAAGCAGCCAGTTCGTGCTGGATCAGGCCACGACGGCGGCCCACCGCAATCCGGGCGGCAAGACCGAGGCGGTCGCCGTGGCTACGGAGGACGTGCGGACGATCTTCGGGGGCGCCCTGTCGGCCCGGCCGAAGCCGCCACAAAACTTCCGCCTGTACTTCTCCTTCAACTCCGACAGTCTCACCGACGAATCGAAGGTCGCCTTCGAAGGTGTCTTCGAGGACATCCGCACGCGGCAGCACTACGACGTCGAGGTCGTCGGGCACACCGACACCAAGGGGGCATCCGACTACAACGCTCGCCTGTCGCTGCAGCGGGCCGAGCGGATCAAGACCGACCTGATCGGACGCGGCCTCGAAGGCGGCCGGATCATCGCCACCGGCCGGGGCGAGGCCGACCTTCTCGTTCCCACCCCCGACGAGACCGACCAGCCACAGAACCGGCGGGTCGAAATCACGGTCCGCTAGAGGCGGCGCAGCACCAGGACGGTAACGTCGTCCGCCGGTTCCGCGCCGAGAGAGAATGCCGCCACGTCGTCGACGATCGCCGCGACCGTCGCGGCGGCCGGCGCATCACCGCATCCCGACAGGACCGCGCGTAGGCGCTCCATACCGTAGAGCGACTGATCCACGGCCGTCGCCTCGGTGACGCCGTCCGTGAACAGGATCAGCGCCTGCCCCGGAGCCAGGACCGTCTCGACAAAGGGGTACTCCCAGTCGTCCATGACGCAGAGCGGCGGGCCGCCGTCCCCTTCCAGCGCCTCCAGCGCCCCGCCGGAAGCGAGCCGGATGGGCGCGTCGTGTCCGGCATTGGCGAAGGCGACGGCGCCGGTGGCCGGGTCCAGCAGGCCGGCCACCACGGTCACGAACATCATCGCGGGGTTCTCCGCAGAGAGCTCGCGGTTGGTCTCGGTCACCATACGGCCGATATCGACCGAGAGGCGGGCGCTGGCGCGTGACAGCGACTGGGCCAACGCCATGAACAGCGCCGCGGGAACCCCCTTGCCCGAGACATCGCCGATCGCGAAGTAGAGACGCCCGTCGTCGAGCAGTCGAACGTCGTAGAAGTCGCCGCCCACCGCCTTCGCGGGTTCGATTCGGGCCGCCACCTCCACGCCTCTCACCTCTGGAAAGGTCTGCGGCAGCATACCCATCTGGATCTGGCGCGCGGCGGCGAGCTCGCCCTCGATCCGCGCGGCCAATTCGCGTTCCCGGGCCAGTTCGGCGGCGATGCGCTTGCGCTCCTGGTCGGTCATGCGCAGCTGGGCGAACAGCATCTGGCCGAACAGAATACCCCCCGCGCCGAGCGGGACGGTGACATCGACCAGATGGCGCAGACCGGCGAAGAGACCGAAGCCGGCGGCGAGGACGATCAGCGCTCCGCCACCCATCAGCCCACCGGCGAGCAGGGACCGCCGATAGGGCAGCAGGAAGAGAACGGCGGCTCCGAGAACGAGGATCAGGCCCGCTTCCAGGAGATCCGCCCGCGCGGGCCGGATCAGGGTGGTCGCGTTCGCCATGTTCTCGATCGCCTGGGCCTGGATCTCCACCCCCGGCATGCGCGGGTCGAGCGGAGTGGCATGAAAGTCTCCCAGGCCATAGGCCGTGCTGCCGAGCAGCACCACCCGGTCGCGCAGCACCGCCGGGTCCACCCTCCCCTCGATCAGGTCGGCGGCGGAGACGAACCGTTCGGGCCGGTGCGGGGTGAAATGCAGCCAGATCCGGCCGTCGCCGGCGGTGGGAACCACCGCGTCCCCGGCCAGGGCGCCGCGCACGCGGCCGCCCTCGGAGCGAACCGAAAACCCTCGCGCGCCGACGGCGATGCGCAATGTGTCGAACCCGAGCGAGGGCATCAGCGAATCGGCCACGCGAGCGACGGCCGGCACGCGGCGAACGATATTGTCGTGCTCGGGCGTGGCGTTCGCCACCCCCTCGCCCGCGGCGGCCAGAGCCAGCGCCGGCAAGCTGCGAACCGCGTCCTGGAAGGTCGAGATATCCGCCGGCGCCGGTTCTCCCGATTGGCGCACGATCGTTCGCGGGGCACGGAACGGCGCCTCGGCCAGACGGAAGTCCAGGCCGAGCGCGGCGAGACTGACCGGCCCCTTAGCCAGCGCCTCGGCCAGGCGGTCGTCGGTCGACCCCAGGCGGGCCAGCCCTTCCCGCAGCGCCGACGGAAGGTTCTCCGCCTGATCCGCGTAGAGCGGCGGGGACAGGCGATCGGGCTGGTCGAACACCATGTCGATGCCGAGGCCGGCGATCCCGCCGGCGAAGGTTTGCTCCACCAGCCGGGCGAGGCGCCAGCGCGGCCAGGGCCATTGTCCCAGTGCGCGCAGGCTTTCCTCGTCCACGTCGACGATCCAGACGGTCACGCCCTCGGGCGCCCGCGGGGCGAGGCGGTGGAACAGATCGAACTGATAGAGCCGAGCTCGCTCGACCATGCCGGGATCGAGCAGGCGCACGCCCGCCATCAGCACAAGCAGGACGACACCGAGCGGAATGCCGTACCAGGGGCGGCGCCAGGTCGGCCGCGGTGCCGCCGCCCCGCTCATGCGGAGGCGCTAGAGCGAGAGTTCGAGACCGTCATAGGCCGCCAGCACCTCGAGCGGCAGCCGCCCCTCGCGGGCCAACTGCTCGAACTTGCGGGTATCGGCCAGGACCTCGGCGATGCTCCGGTCGTCCGAATTCGGATCGTGATGGAACAGGCAAAGCCGCTTCGCCCCGGCATGGTGACAGAGTTCCACCGCGATGACGTTGCTCGAATGTCCCCAGTCCTCGCGGATCGAAACAGCGTCCGCGAGCGAGTACATCGCATCGAAAACGACCAGGTCGGCGTCGCGGAAGAAGTCGACGAAGGGATAGCTGTCGCCGGTCTCCTCGAACTTGTGTTCGGAATCCGTCGAATAGACCATCGTGCGACCGCCATGCTCGATCCGGTAGCCGTAGGAATCGCCGGTGTGATGCTGTCGCATGAGATTCACCCTGGCGCCGGCGATATCGTAGGTCTTCGCCGGGTCCAGGGTGACGAATTCGATATGGGCGCCGAGCTGGCTGTAATCGACGGGAAAGCTCGGTTCGGCATGCTGGCGGCGGAAGGCGTTGTCGAGGGTCGAATGGCCGCCGTAGATCCGGATCGTATGGCCGGGCACATAGGCCGGCACGAAGAAGGGGAAACCCATGATGTGATCCCAATGGGGATGCGACATCAGGATGTTGAACACCTTCTTCTTTTCGGGATAGGCGCCCGACATCACGCGGTTGCCGAACTCGCGAATGCCCGTGCCCAGGTCGAAGACGAGATGTTCGTCGCCGCCGAGATCCGCCTCCACGCAGGAGGTGTTGCCGCCGAAGGTCCCGCTCTCGGCAAAGTCGAGTTCGGAAGCCATGAAGGCGTCGATCGCGGCGTCGTCTGAGAAACTGCGGCCCGAAGCCTTGCGCAGCGCGTTGCGCAACTTGGCGCGTACGGCCGTGGCACCCAGAGGGGCGGCGAGCGATCCGCGCGTACCCCAGAACCTGATCAGCATGGCGGAGCCCTCAGTCTCCGGGCGCGGGGGAAAGGGCCGCCAGCGCGCCCTTCAGATCGGAATAGACGGGGACGACCTGATTGAAGCGGCTGATGCGGAAAATCTCCGATACCGTCTCGTTCAGGGCGCAGACGGCGAGCTTGCCACCCTTCGCCTTGGCTTCCTTGGCCCCCAGCATCAGGGCGCGCAGGCCCGAACTCGAGATGTAGGTCACGCCCGAGAAGTCGATCACGACCACGGCGCCGGACTGGCCCAGCAGCGGCAGCAGCCGCTCCTGCAGCGGCGGCGTCGTTTCCACGTCCACGCGCCCGGTCGGGCTCAACACCGATGCGCTTCCGACCTTTTCTTCCCTAGTAGCCACCATGACCCCCGTTGCGCCCTGACGAGCCCGGCTCCTTCCGGGACGAACTATGCCTCACGAATGCCCGTAGCATCAGCTTGTTGTGCCCGTCATCGCGGACATACCGGGCTTCATCCACCAAATGTCGCATCAAAAGTAAACCAAGTCCCCCTACGGCACGCTCGTCCGCGCCCCCCAGGGGAAGTTCGGCTTCCTCCGCCAGCGGATCGAAGGCATGCCCGCTGTCGAGAATATCAACCTGGACAGCATCCTGCGCCATCGACAGGGCCACGGTCAGCGAACGGGACGGATCGTCGCGATAGGCGTGCCGAACCACATTGGTGACCGCCTCGTCGACCGCAACCCCCAAGGCGTCGGCCTTGGCTTGCGGCAGACCGTGGCCGAGGGCGAAGCGGCGAACGGCCTCCACGGCACGTCCGGGTGCGGAGGCGGTGCATTCCAGCGTGAGGATCACGGCTGCCCGCCCTCCTTGATCCAGCGCAAGGCGCCGTGGGCCGCGGCTGCCATCATGGCGGCGCCGAGCAGGAAGGAATCCACAGGCATGCGCGATATCTGGTCAATCGTCCGTCCACACGTCGATGTCTGCCTGGCCGAAGCCGACGAAGCCGGCCATGCGCCCGATACCGTCGGCCGTGCCTTTCTGAGCATAGCGATCGACATCTATCGTCACGAACGCCCCATAGAAGACATACGCCGCGAATTGGAAGCCGCGATCGAGAATCTGGACCCCGACCAGGAGCATACCTTCATGCGGCCCTGATTCAGGCAGTGACGGGTGGCACACCGGCACCGATATCGAAAAAGCTTACGCTCTTGCCTGGGTGAAGGCGGTTCTCGATGGTAGCCGGGACCTCCCCCTGCGGCTTGAACAGTTCCGTGAACAGAGCAAGAACCAACATCGGCCGATCCGCCTGGTTCGGCTCCACCGGCACGGACACGACCTCGACCGGCGCCTCGTATCCGGAAGGATAGGCCAGCGGATAGACCATCACCGCACCGCAGGGCTGAGACACCTCAGCCATCAGCAGCCGGGATCGCTCGGCGCGCTCGTGCGGGAGGGCGAGATCGATGAAGTTCCGACCGGTGAGCTCAGTCCCTACCCTGGCGCGCACCATGGTACCGGCGAGACGAAAGACGACCTCGGAGGGGGAGCGGACTTCGAGCAGGAGCAGTCGCGGCAGCAACGGCTTGATATCCGCAAGGTGGAAGTCCGCACGGCGGGGCAGCAGGCGGCTCCCCCGCCAGCCGTGCCAGGCGCGCAGGAACACGCGACTGTCTTCCGACCTCAGGGCGGCCGGAGCCTTCACGAAGTCAGGGTACGGCAATCGTGCCTCCCTGTCGGTTCCACGCTGCACTACTGATTCCGTCATTCGAACAGGACACGGGCAAAAGGACACAAAGGGACTACCACTACCTACGACCTGAACGCGCCCAGGCCGGGATTACAACGCTCCAGGCGCTCGGTCAGAACACCTCCTGGCCATTCCTGTCGAACAGGACGGAGCAACACAACAGCATATCAACGGTCGCGCCGTCGCGGGCAAGCGGCAGCACCACGTTCTCGACGATCTGGTGATCCTTGTCGTGAATGAAGGTGACGGTCCCGCGACGCCAGGTGGGCGTTCCCGTCTCGGCTGCGAAAACATAGCGCGCGATCCTGGCCGCATCGGTCTTCAGGATGGGATGCATGTCGTCCATCCATTCGCCGGTGGGATCGCGGCCGAGCGTCTGCACCTCTCGCGTGCCGGCCAGACGGTACCGAAAGCGATAGGGATCCCGCGCAACGTCCAGCATCCAGACATGCGGCATGATCCTCGGGATTGCGAGCGGATCGAAATGCTGCCGCCCCGGAAGCCGCAACTCCGGTCCCATCCCTCGCCAGTAATCGAACACAGCCCGGATACGGGGGTGCCATCCCTCCGCCGTCTCCGTAACCGCCAGCCACTCCGACATCGCGCCTTCATTCCGGTAGAGAACCGTCGAGCTCGCGATACTGCGACAACAACCGTTTACAAATGACCGATGATCGACCGGTCTCTCAGGCGACCTTCACGATCAACTTCCCGAAATTGTTCCCTTCCAGGAGGCCCATGAAGGCCTGGGGCGCCTTTTCCAGGCCGGGAACGATGGTTTCCCTGGACTTCAGCTTTCCGTCGCGCAGCAAAGCACCCACCTCGCGGACAAACTCGTCCATCGTCGCGGCGTGGTTGGAAATGATGAAGCCTTCGATCCGGAGACTCTTCTGGATGATCGAGAACATCTTCTCCGGGCCGGGCTTCGGCACCGCGTCCTGGTATTCCGAGATGGCCCCGCACATGACGATGCGCCCAAAGGTGGCCATTCGGGCAAAGACGGCGTGGAAGATGGCGCCGCCGACATTCTCGAAATCGACGTTGATTCCATCCGGGCAGAGCTTGTCGAGGACGGCGCCGTAGTCCGTCTCCGTCTTGTGGTTGAAGCAGGCGTCGTAGCCGAGCTCCTTTACCGCATAGGCGCATTTGGCATCGTCGCCGGCGCAGCCGACCACGCGCGCACCCTTCAATTTGGCAAGCTGGCCCGCGACCTGGCCGACCGCGCCCGTGGCGGCCGAGACGAAGACGGTCTCACCCGGCTTCGGCTGGCCCATGCGGATCATGCCGTGATAGGCGGTGTAGCCCGGCATCCCGAGAATGCCGAGATGAGCCGACAGGGGCGCCGCGTTCGGGTCGATCTTGCGCAGTCCGCGCCCGTCGTGAATCGTATGGCTGGCCCAGTCGATCGCGCCGATCACCGTGTCGCCGGCGGCGAATTTCGGGTTCCTCGACTCGACGACCCGGGAAATGCCTCCGCCGGTCAATGGCTTGTCCAGTTCGAAGGGCGGCACGTAGGAGTTCATCTCCGTCATCCGCGGCCGCATATAGGGGTCGAGCGAGAGATACAGCGCCTCGAGAAGTATCTGGCCGTCGGCGATGGCCGGAAGCGCCGTGCTTTCGGTGCGGAAGCAATCGGCGCCGACGGCACCTTGCGGCCGCTTCGCCAGAAGAATGCGCACTGCCTGGGTCACGGTTCTCTCCCCTGAAGCTTGTGATTGTTGCCGGTCGTGCGTCCGGCGGCGGAGCCCGGTCGGCTCCAGTCCCGAAATCGCCCGGCTAGAGCGATCTGAATGGCGACCCCAAGGGGATTCGAACCCCTGTCCTCACCGTGAAAGGGTGATGTCCTAGGCCTCTAGACGATGGGGTCGTGTAGAGGACGGCAGGGTGTATCGGGGGCGCGCGGTGAAATCAAGCCTCAGTTATGTCCTGACGGCGGGTGCGACATCGTCGATGCTGAACTGCACCCGCCGTTCGCCGCGCCATTCATCGGCGGACAACTCGCCGGCGACGTGGATCGGCGCCCCGTTCCCGCGCAGCAGCGCCTCGCCGAGCGGCGTATCGACGGCGCGGAAGGCGATCGCTTTCAGCCGCGCGCCATCCGCGGAGGCGAGTTCGGCACGCACATGCTTTTCGCCGACCACATCCCGCCAGACCACCCGCGCGTCCGACACGACGAGCCGCGGTTTCGGGTTGCCCGGCCCATAGGGCCCCGCCCGCTCCAACAGTTCCGCCAGTTCGAGGGTGGCGCCGCGGAGAGCGACGGCGGCATCGATCCCGAGCGCCTCGCGGTCGGCCTGGGCCGCCACGGCCGGTCCGAGGCGATCGTTCATGAATGCCCGGAAGTCGCCCAGGCGGTCGCCGGTGATGCTGAGGCCCGCCGCCATGGCATGGCCTCCGCCGGCGAGCAGCAGGCCAGCCTGGTGCGCAGCGACGACAGCGGCGCCGAGATCGACCCCGGCGATGGAACGGCCCGATCCCTTGCCCGCATGCCCATCCAGGCCGATCACAATGACGGGCCGGCGAAGCTTGTCCTTGAGCCGTCCGGCAACGATCCCGATAACACCCGGATGCCAGCCCTGACCGGCGATCACCGGGACGGCGTCGTCGACGCCGACGGCGGCGGCGAGCGCCTGTTCCTCCACCTCGGCTTCGATGACCTGGCGCTCGCGATTCAACCGGCACAGCTGTTCGGCGATCGCCGCCGCTTCGCCCCTGTCCTGGGTGGACAGCAGCCGCGCGCCGAGATCGGACTGTCCCACCCGCCCGCCGGCATTCACCCGCGGCCCCAGAAGAAAGCCCAAGTGATAGGCCATCGGCCTCGAATTCATGCCGGCTGCATCGGCGAGTGCCGCGAGGCCGATATTGCCCCGGCGCGCCAACACGCGCAGTCCCTGGCCGACCAGCGCGCGATTGACCCCCGTCATCGGAACGACGTCGCATACCGTTCCGAGCGCCACGAGATCGAGGAGATCGAGCAGGGCCGGCTCCGCCCTGGCGGCGAAAGCGCCGGACTGCCGCAGGACGCGGGTCGTGGCGACGGCGAGCAGGAAGGCACAGCCGACCGCCGCGAGCATGCCGAGTTCGCCGGTCTCGTCGAGGCGATTGGGATTGACCACGGCATGCGCCGGCGGCAAGGCCAGTTCGGCCAGATGATGGTCGATCACCAGCACGTCGAGTCCGAGGTCGCGTGCCATCCCCAATGGGACGAAAGCGAGCGTGCCGCAATCGACCGTGATGACCACCTTGGCGCCCCGCGCGCGCAAAGACTCCATCGCCGGGCCGTTCGGCCCATAGCCCTCGCGCTGGCGGTCCGGAATATGGATCAGCGGCTCGCGGCCCAGGTCGCGCAGGAAGCGCGTCAGGACCGCAGTCGAGGTGGCGCCATCCACGTCGTAGTCGCCGAGGATGCCGATCCCCTCTCCTGCCAGGACGGCATGGGCCAGGCGTTCAGCCGCCTTTTCCATGTCGCGCAGACGGGCCGGATCGGGAAGCCAGTCGCGCAGGCGCGGCTCCAGATAGCGCTCCGCCAGTTCGGGATCGACACCGCGCGCGACCAGTATCCGCGCGACCGGCTCAGGCAAGCCAAGCCGCTGGACGATCGCCGCCGCCTGGCGCGGATCGCCGCGGCGGGCAACCCAGCGCCGGCCCGAGACCGACCGCTCGACACCGAGGAAGGGCGCGCCGGCCGTGCTCACACCCGGTGGAAGGCTTCGATCCGGCGCACAGTCCCCGTCGAGGCCCGCATCGCGATCGAGTGCGTGGTCATGCCGCCGGGCACGCGATGCACGCCCTTCAGCATCGAGCCGTCGGTGACGCCGGTGGCGACGAAGATCACCTCGCCATTGGCGAGTTCCGTGGTCGAGTATTTCCGGTTCAGATCCTTGATCCCCGCCTTGGCGGCGCGTCCGCGCTCGTCGTCGTTGCGAAACAGCAGCCGGCCCTGGATCTGCCCGCCGATGCAGCGCAGCGCCGCGGCGGCGAGCACGCCTTCAGGCGCCCCGCCGGACCCCATGTACATGTCGATCCCGGTGGTCGGATCGGCGGTAGCGATCACACCGGCCACGTCGCCGTCGGTGATCAGCTGAATGCGGGCGCCGGTGCCGCGCACCGCCTTGATCAGGTCGGCATGGCGCGGCCGGTCGAGGATGCAGACCACCAGATCGGCGACCTCGATCCCCTTCGCCTTGGCGACCGCCTTCACATTGTCCGCCGGCGTACGATCGAGGTCGACCACGCCGTCCGGGAGACCGCCACCCACGGCGATCTTGTCCATGTAGACGTCGGGCGCGTGCAGGAAGCCGCCGGCATTGGCGAAAGCAAGCACGGCGAGGGCGCTGGGGCCGCCCTTGGCGGTCAGCGTGGTGCCTTCGAGCGGATCGAGCGCGATATCGATCGAGGGGCCGGAGCCGGCGCCGACCTTTTCGCCGATATAGAGCATCGGCGCCTCGTCGCGTTCGCCCTCGCCGATCACCACGGTCCCGGCGACATCGAGCTTGTTCAGCGCCGTACGCATTGCATCGACCGCGGCCTGGTCGGCCGCCTTCTCGTCGCCGCGGCCCATCAGCTTGGAGGCGGCTAGCGCCGCCGCCTCGGTCACGCGGACGGCCTCGAGCGTCAGCTGCCGCTGAATTCCGGTCTCCTTCGCCATCGGGCGCTCCTCTCTCTTCGTCTGTCAGAGTTGTTCGATGCGGATCATGCAGGGAGGCGAGATCGAGGCGGGAAGCGCGGCTATCTTGGCCAGCGCGCGCTGCATCGCCGCCTCCTCGGTCTCATGCGTCACCAGCACGACCGGCACCGCCTCGCCCGACAGCGCGCGGGCGCGCTGCAGCATGGATTCAATGGAAATCCGCTCGTCGCGCAGGATGGCCGCCACATCGGCGATCACGCCGGGCCGGTCCAACACGTTGAGCCGGACGTAATAGGGCCCCACATGCCGCTGCATCGGCGAGGCGGGGATATCGGCAAGGCGGTCGCAGCCGACACCGAAGAGCGGCGGGACGCGACCCCGCGCCACGTCGATCAGATCGGCGACCACCGCGGAGGCCGTCGGACCGGCACCCGCGCCGCGCCCCACGTACATGGTCCGATCGACGAAGTCGCCCTCGGCGACCACGCCGTTGAAGACGCCGTCGACATGGGCAATCGCGGATTCCGCGGCGACCATGCACGGATGGACACGCTGCTCTATCCCCGTCGCCGTGCGCCGCGCAATGGCGAGCAGCTTGATCCGGTAGCCGAGGTCGCGGGCATACTCGATGTCCACCGCCTCGACCGCGCGAATTCCTTCGATATGAACCGAACCGAAATCCATCGGACGATTGAACGCGATGCCGGCCAGGACGGCGAGCTTGTGCGCGGCGTCGATCCCGTCCACATCGAAGCTCGGATCGGCTTCGGCATAGCCGAGCGCCTGGGCCTCGGACAACACCTCGGCGAATCCGCGCCCGGTGGTCTGCATCTGGGTCAGGATGTAGTTGCAGGTTCCGTTGAGAATCCCGAACACCCGCGTCATCCGGTTCGCGGCGAGGCCCTCGCGCAGCGCCTTGACGATCGGAATGCCTCCCGCCACCGCCGCCTCGCAGGCAATCGGGACACCCTTCGCCTCGGCCGCGCGAGCCAGCGCGGTTCCATGCAGGGCAAGCATCGCCTTGTTGGCCGTGACGATGGGCTTGCCTGCCTCGATCGCCGCCTCGACGAGGTTCCTGGCGATGCCGTCGGCACCGCCGATGACCTCGACCACGACGTCGACATCGTCGGCGGAAGCGAGCGCGAGCGCGTCAGGGGCCCAGCGCACGCCCGGGAGAGGCAGATCGCGCTTGCGGGAGGGGTCGCGCGCCGATACGGCCGCAACGCGGATGGCGCGGCCCGCACGCTCGGCGATCAGATCGGCATGTTCGCCGAGCAGGCGGACGACACCGCCGCCCACCGTCCCGAGACCGGCGAGCCCGATGCGAAGCGCGGCGCTCACGAGGCGAGCCGATGCGTCGCGCTGCGATCGGCTGGATCGGCGGTGGTCAGGAAACGCTTGATGTTCCGGCAGGCCTGCCTGATCCGGTGCTCGTTCTCGACCAGCGCGATCCGCACGTGACTGTCGCCGTATTCGCCGAAGCCCAGGCCCGGAGCCACGGCGACCCCCGCTTCAGACAGAAGCCGCTTGGAGAACTCGAGCGACCCGAGATTGCTGAAACGCTCGGGGATCGGTGCCCAGACGAACATGCTCGCATCGGGACTGGGGACCTCCCAGCCCGCCTGCGACAGGCCACGGATCAGCACGTCTCGTCGCGCCTTGTAGGTCGACCGGATTTCGGCGACGCAGTCCTGCGGACCGTTCAACGCCGCAGCCGCCGCCACCTGGATCGGCGTGAAGGCGCCGTAATCGAGATAGGACTTGATGCGGCCGAGCGCGCGGATCAGCGTCCTGTTGCCGGCGGCGAAACCGACGCGCCAGCCCGGCATCGCATAGGTCTTGCTCATCGAGGTGAACTCGATCGCCACGTCCTTGGCGCCGGGGATCTGCAGGATGGAAGGGGGCGGCGTGTCGCCGAAATAGATCTCGGCATAGGCGAGGTCGGAAATCACGTACATGTTCCGGGCGCGGGCGAACTCGACGATCCGGCCGTAGAAATCGAGATCGACGGTCATCGCGGTCGGGTTGGCGGGGAAGCTGACCACCAGGGCCACCGGCGCGGGAACGGAATGCTTCGCCGCCCGCTCCAGCCCCGCCATGAAATCGATCCCCTCGCCGATCGGGACATGACGCAGCGTCGCGCCGGCGATCATGAAGCCGAAGGGATGGATCGGGTAGCTGGGATTCGGCACCAGAAAGGTATCGCCGGGCGAGGTGATCGCCTGCGCGAGGTTGGCGAGCCCCTCCTTCGACCCCAGGGTGACGATCGCTTCGGCCTCCGGGTCGATGTCGACACCGAAGCGCCGTCCGTAATAGGCCGCCAGCGCCTTGCGCAGTCCAGGAATACCGCGCGACATCGAATAGCGGTGCGCCTTGGGGTCGCGGGCGGTCTCGACCAGTTTCTCGACGATGTGCTTGGGGGTCGGCATGTCGGGGTTGCCCATGCCGAAATCGATGATGTCCTCCTTGGCGGCGCGCGCCGCGGCCTTCATCCGATTGACTTCCTCGAACACGTAGGGTGGCAGGCGGCGGATGCGGTGAAACTCTTCCATGGCCGGATTCCAAGAGGGAACGGCGGACCGAGTCGACCGGCCCGCCCGGGAGGTGTCCGATATCAGTTTTCGAGGTAGAGGTCGACGCGGTTCGGCGGGTTCCCCGCCCCATCCGTGCGGGCTTCGACGAAGACGAAGTTGGGTCGGGCTCCCTCTCGTGAAAGCGCAGTCGCCACCGCATTGGCACGATCCTGTGCCAGCCTGAAGGCATTCAGTTTGCTCTGCCCGCTGCTTCCGGCCGGCGAGAAGCCGATCACCCGGATGGTCCCGCCGCGGGTGTTGTGCTGAGCCAGCACGTCGCTGACCACGTCGAGATCACGCCGGCTCAACCCGGAGCCGCCCGCGGCGAACACGATCTGCCCGGCCAGCCTCGAACCGGCATTTGCGAAGGTGCCGGGAGCGTTCGGCGCCTGAAGGCCGCGCGCGGTGATCGGCGCCAGCGGCGCGGCCGCCGTCGCCGGCGAGACCGGCAGGGTCGCGGCGGGCATCGGCGGCTGCTGGTAGGTCTGCATCACATTGGCCGGGACGGCGGTCGCCGGCGCGGCGAGCGCGGTGGGCCGGGCTGGCTGGAATCCGGTATTGGCGGGCGCGGTCGTCACCGTCGCGGCAGAGGCCAGAAGGGCGGAACGATAGGCCTGTTCGAGGGCATTGGTATCGCGGAGCGGGGCGACCACGCCGGGCAGCGGCGCCGGAGGCATGGTCGTGCCCGACACATAGGCCCCGGACTGCTGCAGCGGAACGGGAGCGGGCGCCTGTGTCAGCGGCGCGGGGGCCGGGATCGACGGCTGCGGCTGAGGCGCCGGCATCGGCGCGGCGGCGACGGGCGCCGGAGCCGTCGGCGGCGCCGCCGGACTTGGCGCGGGGCTCACCGGCGCTACCGCGACGGCCGGCGCCGGGGCTGGCGGCGGGGCGGCGGGCGCGGGCTGGCCGGTCGAGGCGACGGCGGGCCGGCCGCGCAGATCTTCGTCGGTATAGCGCGCGGCATCGCGGTCGGCGGTCAGGCCGCTGGCGACGGCGGCCCGCTCCTCCCGGGTGGATGCCCTCGGCCGGTCGGGGACGGCTCCTGCCCGCGGCGGGGCCTGGCGGTCGGCGCTTTCCGTACGCGAACGCCCCTCGGCCGTGGGCGCGCTGCGCGGGGTGGCGGCCGGGGCCGCTTCGTCATCGCCGAAAATCCCGTCGTACCAGGCCACCGGGTTGGCCCAGTCGGGAATGGAGGAACAGCCCGCCAGCGACAATGTCGCCGCCAGCGCCAATACGGTGTGTCGGCGCCTCCGGCCGGTAAGCCGGTCGAGGCGGGTGAGGCCGGTGGTCCCTGCGCGGAACGCCATGGTTGCGGTCCAACTTGATTTTGTGTCGTACGGAAATAGTCTTCTCATTTATAACAGATGCCGCGCCGCGTCACAGCAGTGCCTCACGGTTGCGACGTCCGGAAGTGGAAGGCACGCAGTCGACATGGCCGAGGACAATCCCGACCCGAGGCTCCCCGATCCGGCCGAGTTCGCCAAGAACATGGTCCTGATCGCGGAGCGCAGCCAGAAGCTGGTTGGCGAATTCATGCGGCGGCAGAAGCGCCGCGGCACCGATCCGCTCAATGTCGGCAGCGCATTCATAGAGATGACCGCGCGGATGCTGGCTCAGCCGCTGCGGCTCGTCGAAGCGCAGCTCGACCTCATCAAGGCCTATTCCGAACTCTGGCATCACACCGCCGCGCGGATGCTCGGGGCCGACTCGGAACCGCCGGTGAAGCCGGAGCGCAACGATCGGCGGTTCCGTGACGCCGCCTGGGACGAGAGCCACATCTTCGACTTCCTGAAGCAGTCCTACCTTCTGACCGCGCGCTGGCTGCAGCGCACCGTCCGTCAGGTCGAGGGCCTGGACGAGGCGACGGCGAAGAAGGTGGACTTCTACACCCGGCAGTTCGTCGATGCGATGGCCCCGTCGAACTTCCTGCTCACCAACCCGGAAGTCCTGAAGACAACCCTCGAGACGAACGGCGAGAACTTGGTCCGCGGCCTGGAGG
>VFQQ010000587.1_pt1 | contig 67674 bp, 61 predicted proteins | sample 3512341 | NCBI WGS metagenome assembly VFQQ01 (sample SAMN10412373, study PRJNA504923) | tailings metagenome | isolation source: Relicate 2 Philex TSF1 revegetated site | place: Philippines: Tuba, Benguet | collected 2017-08-29
CCGGAGAACATCCCGGCCTCTGACCCGACGACGATCGTCCATGGCGACTTCCGCCTGGGCAACCTCATCGTGCATCCGACCGAACCGCGCATCGTGGGCGTGCTGGACTGGGAACTGTGCACCCTGGGCCATCCGCTCTGCGATCTTGCCTACAACTGTCTCGGCTACCATCTGGCCGAGCCGCCGCACGGCTATGCGACGGCCGATCTGAAGGCGCTCGGCCTGCCGACGGAAGCGGATTACGTCGCCGCCTATTGCAAGCGCACCGGGCGTGACGGGATCGAGGACTGGACCTTCTACGTCGCCTTCTCGCTGTTCCGCCTCGCCGCCATCGCGCAGGGCGTCTACAAGCGGGGGCTCGACGGCAATGCCGCCTCCCCCGAAGCGCTGAAGCGTGGCCATTCGGCGCGGATCATGTCCGAAACGGCCTGGCGCCTCGTCAACGGCGACCGGTAGTCACCCCGCGGCGAGCGCGCGGTCGAGGAATTCCAGCCGGTCCTGGCCCCAGAACAGCTCGCCCCTGTAGATGTAGTTCGGCGTGCCGAACATGCCGCGGGTGACCGCTTCGGCCAGGTTCTTCTCCCATTGCGCCACCACGTCGGGCGCATCCTCGCGCGCGACGTATTTCGCCCCGTCCAGGCCCTGTTCCTCGGCGATGGCTTGCCGGACCTTCGGGTCGAGCACGTCGCGCTCCTCCGACCAGATGGCGCGCAGGATGGCGTGCGACAGCATGTCGACATTGTGCCCGTCCATCTTCGCGGCGATCAGCATACGCGCCGCGTGGCGGGGATCGGTGGGGTAGAACCTGGGCCGGAGCTTCAGGTCGATACCCAGATGCTTGCGCCAGCGGTCGAGTTCCAGCTCGTGATAGGCCTGCCGCGGCTCGGGGCGGGTGCGCAGCGGAATGCCCCCGTTCTCCTGCGTCACCAGGATCGGGCGATGGTCCAGAACAGCGCCGTGCTTCCTCACGATCGCATGCAGGCGCGGGCCGCCCAGATAGGCCCAGGGAGAGGAGAGCGAGTGGAAATACTCGATCACCTTGGTCATGGCGCTGTTCCTTCGCTCGGATAGAGATGGCAGGCGACGCTTCGCCCGCCGCCCATGTCGAGGGTCGCGGGCCGGGTGGCGCGGCAGACCGGCATGGCATGCGGGCAGCGCGGATGGAAATGGCAGCCCGAGGGCGGGTCGATGGCCGAGGGAATCTCTCCCTCCTGCACCGTCAGCGCCTGCCGGGCGCGCGGATCGGGGACCGGCGAGGCATCGCGCAGCAGCCGGGTATAGGGATGCAGCGGATCGTCGAAGATCGCGGCGACCGGCCCCTGTTCCACGATCCGGCCCAGATACATGACGGCGACGCGGCTGCAGAAGTAGCGCACGACGGCGAGGTCGTGGCTGATGAAGACGAAGGCGAGGCCGCGTTCGCCCATCAGCCGGCGCATCAAGAGCAGCACCTGGGCCTGGATCGAGACGTCGAGCGCCGAGACGGGTTCGTCGGCGACGATCAGGCTGGGTTCCAGCGCCAGCGCGCGGGCGATCCCGATCCGCTGGCGCTGCCCGCCGCTGAACTCGTGCGGATATTTCGATCGTGCCTCGGCCGGCAGACCGACCTCCGCCAGCAGGGCCGCGACCCGCGCCTCGATGTCGCCGCGGGCGACCACGCCGTGCACGCGCAGGGGTTCGGCCAGGGTCTGGCCGATGCTGCGCCGCGGGTTGAGCGAGGAATAGGGGTCCTGGAAGATCATCTGCAGCCGGCGGCGGTAGGGCTGCAACGCGGCCGCCGGCAATGCCGCCAGATCGACCCCTTCGAACCGCACCGCGCCGGCATCGGGCTCGATCAGCCGGAGCAGGGTCCGCCCGACGGTCGACTTGCCGCAGCCGGATTCGCCCACGATGGCGAAGGCTTCCGCGCGCTCGACCCGGAAGGAGACCCCGTCGACGGCGCGCACGGGCCCGGAAGCCGGCGCGAGAAAGCCCCGGCGGGCGGGAAAGGTCTTCGACAGGCCCTCGACCTCGAGCAGGGGCGAGTTCATGCCGGCGCCCTGACCCGGCAACGCACCCGGTGCTCCGCTTCCGCAGAAAGCGCCACCAGCCGCTGGGCCGTCGTCTCGCAGGCCGGCTCGCGATAGGGACAGCGCGGCGCGAAGCGGCAGCCCGCGGGCATGCGGTCGATCGCCGGCACCTGGCCCGGGATGGCGGCGAGTTCCATCTCGCCGCGGTCGAGGCGCGGGATCGAGCGCAGCAACAGTTCCGTGTAGGGGTGGGCGGGCCTGGCGAAGAGGGTCTCGACATCGGCCAGTTCGACGATCTCGCCGGCGTACATCACGGCCACGCGGTCGGCGATGGCCGCGACCACGCCCATGTTGTGGGTGATGAAGATCATCGCCATCCGGCGTTCGCGCTGCAGTTCGGCGAGCAAAGCCAGGATCTGGGCCTGCACGGTGACGTCCAGCGCCGTGGTCGGCTCGTCGGCCAGAAGCAGGTCCGGCTGGCAGGCGAGCGCCATCGCGATCATCACCCGCTGGCGCATGCCGCCCGAGAACTGGTGCGGATAGTCGTCGAGCCGCCGCGCGGCGGAGGGAATCCGCACGCGTTCGAACAGCGACAGCACTTCCTTCCGCGCCGCCGCCCTGTCCAGCCCGCGGTGGCGCATCAGGGGTTCCGCCACCTGGAAGCCGACCGGCAGGACGGGGTTCAGCGAGGTCATCGGTTCCTGGAAGATCATCGCCATGCGGTCGCCGCGCAGGCGTGACAGTTCGGCCTCCGGCATGGCGAGGATATCCCGGCCGGCAAAGCGGATGCCGCCCTCGATCCGGCCGGTGCCAAGGCGCATGACCGACAGCGCGGTGACGCTCTTCCCGCAGCCCGATTCGCCGACCACCGCCAGTGTCTCGTTCGCCATGAGCGTGAGATCGAGGTCGCGCACGGCCGGGTGCCAGGCGCCGTTCACCCTGAACGATGCCGTCAGTCCTCGGATCTCGAGCACGGCCTCGCTCATGCGTCCTTCAGCCGGGGATCGACCGCATCGCGGATCCCGTCGCCGAGCAGGTTCATCGCGAAGACGGCCGCCAGGATGCACAGGCCCGGATAGATGGAAAGCGACGGCGCTTCGAAGATCTTCTCGAACCCGTCCCGGATCATGCCGCCCCAGGTCGGCGTCGGCGGCTTCACGCCGAGGCCGAGGAAACTGAACCCCGCCTCGATCTGGATCGCATTGGCGGTCCAGAGCGAGGCCATGACCAGAAGCTCGCCCAGGATATTGGGCAGGATGTGCACGCCCATGATGCGCAGATCGGAATAGCCGAGGCAGCGCCCCGCCTCGACATAGGCGCGCTCCTTCAGCGCGATGGTGGGCGCACGCGCCACGCGGGCGAATTTCGGCACGATGGTGAGGGCGATGGCGACGATCATGTTGATCATGCTGGGGCCCAGGATGGCGACGATGAACAGGCCCATGATCAGCGTCGGAAAGGACAGCATCACGTCCATCACGCGCATGATGACGGTATCGACCATGCCGCCCTTGTAGCCGGCCACGATGCCGAGCGCGCCGCCGACGACCAGGGCCAGCAGGACGGAGGAGATGCCGACCAGAAGCGAGATCCGTGCCCCCCAGAGAAGGCGGGAATAGACATCGCGCCCGAAGGGATCGGTGCCCAGGATGAAGCGGTCGCTGGGCGGCTTCATTCGGTTGGCGATGCTCTGCGCGACCGGATCATGGGTGGCGAGCCAGGGGGCGAGCAGGGCGGCGGCGACGATGAGGAGGAGCAGGACGAGACCGAGCCAGGAGGTCTTGTTGCGGTTGAAGACGCGGATGGTACGGAGCGCCGCGTTCATTGCAGCCGCACCCGCGGATCCATGAGGCCATAGGTCAGGTCGGTGACGAGGTTCACCAGGATGATCATGAAGGAGTAGACGACCATGAGACCCTGCAGCAGGCCATAGTCGCGCTGGGTCAGCGCGCCCACGATCAGCTTGCCCAGCCCCGGACGGTTGAAGACGATCTCGATCAGGACCGAATTGCCGATGAGCAGGCCGAGATAGAGCCCGATGACGGTGACCACGGGGATCAGGGCGTTGCGGACGGCATGCCGTCCGACCACGATCCACTTCGGCATGCCCTTCGCCACGGCGGTCCGGACATAGTCCTCGCCGAGCGCCTCGAGCATGGCCGAGCGGGTCGCCCGCGTGACGAAGGCCGCCATCACGATACCGGCGCTCAGCGCGGGCAGGGCGAGGTGGCGCAGGCGGTCGAGCGGATCGGCGAGGTTGCCTTCGCTGATCACCGGAAACCAGCCGAGCCGTATGGAGAAGGCGAGCAGCAGGAGGATCGCCACGAAGAAGCCGGGAAAGGAGAGGCCGAGCAGCGAGACCAGCCGCGTCACGTAGTCCAGCATCGCATTGCGGCGAACCGCGCTCATCACGCCGACGGGCACCCCGACCAGCACGCCGATGACGATGGCGCCGAGCGTCAGGTCGACCGTATAGGGCAGAACGGCCCAGACCTCGGCGAGCACCGACCTGTTGCTGACAAGCGAGCGGCCGAGATCGCCCTGCAGGGCGGCGGCGACATAGGCGAGATACTGCTGCAGCACCGGCCGGTCGAGGCCGAGCTTCTCGCGCAGCGCCGCGATCGATGCGGCGGTCGCCTGGTCCCCCAGGATCGCGATCGCAGGATCGCCGGGCACCAGGCGAATCGCGAAAAAGACGATGGTCAGCACGGCGAGCAGCGTCGGCACCGCCGAGGCCAGCCGCCACGCCGTGTAGCGCAGCATCGGCTCTGACGGGCCTACCGGAAGCGGGCTTGGGGCGTGATCGGAGGCCCGAGATTGAGGTCGCCCTGCAGCGTATAGCCGAGATCGAAGGTCTTCCGCCGGCCATAGACCTGCATCAGTTCGAAGATCGGCACCGCGCAGCCGTCGTCCAGGATCTTCTCCTGGGCGGCATGGTAGAGCGCGTTGCGCTTGCCTTCGTCGACTTCCGCCCGCGCGGTGTCGATCTCCTTGTCGGCCACGTCGCAATGGGAAAAGTTTAGCGCCGGGTTCGGGCCGCCCATGCGCGCGTTCGAGTGGAAGATCGGCGTGAGGAAGTCGTCGGCGATCGGGAACTGGGCCGCGCCGTAGATGACGAGCGGGCTTTCGTTCCGCCGGATGGCGGCGTGCCAGGCGGAATGGTCCAGGACTTCCAGCTCGACATTGATTCCGACCCGGCGGAGCTGTTCCTGGATCAGTGTCATCGGCACGTTCAGGCTGGATATCTTGGAGATCTGCGTCTTCACGCTGAAGCCGTTGGGGAAGCCGGCTTCGGCCAGCAGCGCCTTCGCCTTCGCCGGGTCATAGGTGTACTTCTTCAGCTCCTTGTGCTGGCCGGCGAAGCCGATCGGCACGGGAGCGAAGAGCGGCCGGGTGATGTCGCGCCCGACGAGATCGAGGAACTCGTTGCGGTCGATCGCATGGAGCACGGCGCGGCGTACCCGCGGGTCGTCGAAGGGCTTCTTGGTGCGGTTGATGTGGAGCAGCCGCGACTGCGCCGGTTCGAAGATGTCGATCGCGATCTCCGGGTCCTTCTTCATCCGCTCGACCCAGTCCTGTTCGCGCCGCCCGTAGAACAGGTCGATCTCCTTGTTGCGGAAGGCGAGTTCGCGGCTGTTGTCGCTGTCGATGTAGCGGTAGGTGACCTTCTCGACCTGCGGCTTGCCGCGGAAATGCTGGGGAAAGGCGGTCAGGAGTACGAACTGCTTCGGCCTGTACTCGACGAACTGGAAGGGACCGGTGCCGATCGGGCGGGTGTGCATGTTGTCGCCCAGTTCGACCGTCGCCTTCTTGCTGACGATCATCCCGCCGCGATAGTTGCTGAGCGTGCCGAGCAGGAGCGGTACGGGGGTCTTCAGCGTGACGCGGACCGTATGCGGATCAACCACCTCGACCGACTTCATCGCACTGAACGAGGCGGCCGAGGAGGAGCGCTTCGGATCGGCGGCGCGCTCGAGCGAATAGACGACGTCCTCGGCCGTCAGTTCGCCATAACCGCCGTGGAACTGCACGCCCTTGCGCAGATGGAACGTCCAGGTCAGCCCGTCGGGCGTGACTTCCCAGCGCTCGGCCAGATCGGGCTCCAGCGTGGCCGGATCCATGCTGCCGGGACGGAAGCGCACGAGCGCGTTGTAGATGAAGCTGAAGAGGTAGACATCGGCCCCGGTCGAGGACACATGCGGATCGAGCCGGGTCGCGTCCGTGCCGAAGGCGCCCACCTTCAGCTCCTGTTGCGCGGCGGCCGGCTGGGCCGCCAGGAGGCCGGCGGCCAGTACCGCGGCCGTCGCCAGTCCGCTCAATGCTCGCATCGTCTCACCCCACCCCGCGCAATCCGGAAGCCCCACTCTAGGCGGAACCTTCGGGGCGGGTCTATGCCGGGCTGTCAGCGCCCGAGCGCATAGGGACCGCCGCGGTCCAGCGCCCGCTTGAAGGCGGGCCGGGCATGTACCCGGTCGAGATAGGCGAGAAGCCGGGGATAGGGATCGAGGCGGCGGCCGCTCTTCGCCGCCTCCAGCACGAAGGTGAGCTGGAAATCGACGGCCATGATGTTCGGCCCCAGGAAGTACTCCGACCCCGCCAGTGCGTCTTCCATGTAGGACAGGTGGTTGGCGATCTCGCTGTCGATGCGCGGATGCAGCGGCGCCCCGGCTTCGCCCAGACGCCCGACATAGAGGCCGAGCATCAGCGGCAGCATCGCCGAACCTTCGGCGAAATGCATCCAGTGCAGGTGGCGGATGAAATCCGCCGACCCCTCGGCCGGAATATAGCGCCCCTTGCCGTAGGTGCGGGCCAGATACTCGAGGATCGCGCCCGACTCGGCCACCACCAGGGCACCGTTCTGGATGACCGGCGACTTGCCCAAGGGGTGGATCGCCTTCAGCTCCGGCGGCGCCAGGCGGGTGGCGGGATCGCGCCGATAGGGCACGATCTCGTAGTCGATGCCGAGCTCCTCCAGGAACCACAGCACGCGCTGGGATCTGGACTCGTTCAGATGGTGCAGCTTGATCACGCGGGGGGCTCCCGAAAGCGGAGGAGCCGCCAGAGCATCACGAATTCGGGCCGCGGTCCATCGACACCGGCTGCCAGCGGCGCAAGCCCGTGCCGGGCAGCACGGTCGGGTTGACGCAGGACATCGGCCAGCGGCCCGAGAGCACCAGGGAGAGTTCCTGCCCGACGCGCCGCTTGCGGGCCGGATCGAAGCGGGCGGAGGCCGAGGCGTTGTGCGGCGCCAGGATCACCTGGGGCATCTTCAAGAGTGGATTGTCGGGCTTCACCGGCTCGATCTCGAAGACATCGAGGCCGGCGGAGGCGATCCAGCCCTCCTGCAGCGCCTTGACCAGCGCCGACTCGGTCACCGTGGGGCCGCGGCCGGTATTGATGAAGATGGCCGTCTTCTTCATCTGCCTGAAATGGTGTTCCTTCAGGTATCCTTGCGCCTCCGGCGTCGCCGGCATGTGCATGGACACGAAGTCCGACTTCTGCAGGACTTCCGACAGGCTCGCCGGCTGCACGCCCTCGCCGGAGATGGTGAGTTCGTCCAGGAACGGGTCGAAGGCCATCAGGTTCAGCCCGAAGGGCTTGGCGCGCTTCGCAACGGCCCGGGCCACACGGCCGAAGGCGATGAATCCCAGCGTCAGTCCCATAAGGCGGGGAACCTGCAGGAGCTGCGGTCGGCCTTCGCTCCAGCGGCCCTCGCGCACCATGCGGTCCTGTTCGATGGCGCGGCGATGCGTCGCCAGAAGCAGCATCATCGCGTGGTCGGCCACTTCCTCGATGAAGGTGTCGGGGCAGTTGGTGACCGGTATGCCCTTCGCCGTCGCGGCGGCGACGTCGACGTAGTCGACGCCGACGGTGCCGAGAGTGATCACCTTGCACCGCTCGTCCAGCGCATCGATCATCTTCGCGGTGAACTTCATGCCCTTGGCATAGACGGCATCGATGTTCTTCGCCGCCGCGATGAAGCCCTCCTCGGTCGCCGGGCACTCCACCATCTCGGCGTCCATGCCCTCCAGGGCCTCCATCTCGTAGTCATAGCCGCCGCCGGCCACGGTGAAGGACGCGCCTGCGGGTGTCAGAATGCGGAACTTGGGCACGGGACGCTCTCCTGTCGATCGATCGGTCGGCCTGGTCGGGCTGCTTCAGGTCTTCGGCGGTCGCGCGCGAACCGCCTTCTCGTTGACGTCGGCGCCCCAGCCTGGGGTGCTGGGCAGCACGAACTCGCCGTTCTCGATCACCGGCGGCGCGGTGACGAATTCGTCGCGCCAGGGCGTGGAGTCGATGTCGATCTCCATGATCCGGAAGTTCGGCACGGCGGCCGAGAAATGCGCGCTCGAGTAAGAGCACATATGGCCATAGAAATTGTGCGGTGCGACGTTGACCTCGAAGGTCTCGGCCATGTTGGCGATCTTGACGCTTTCGCCGAGGCCGTTCCAGGGCACGTCGACGATGCCGACATCCATCGCGTAGTGCTGCAGGTAGGGCAGGAATTCGCGCCGGCCGTGCAGGGTTTCGCAGGAGGAGATCGGGCAGGGTGCGTTGCGCCGGATCTCGGCGAGGCTGGGCGCATCGTGGGTGTCGATCTCGAGCCAGGTCAGGTTGAACGGGGCCACCGCCTCGGCAATGCGCTTGTAGCCTTCCGTCTTGAAGTTGAAGTTGGTGTCGAGCATCAGGCCCATCTCGGGACCGATCGCCTCGCGGATCACCGTCAGCTGGCGCTTCAGGTCTGCCAGCAGGCCGTTGTCCCAGTTGAGTTCAGGCCAGCCAGGGTTGCGGCCGAACCCCGGAACGAAGGTGTGCAGCCTGCCGTCCTGCGGCCGGAGGATGTTGGTCTTCAGGCAGCGGAACCCTTTCGCCTTCACCTCGGCGGCGTGGCGTGCCAGATCGTCGTAGGTATCCAAGGCCGGCAGGAAGCCCTTGCCCCGGTGCGCCACACGATAGGTGGCGAAATGCGACCAGTAGACGGGGATGCGCTCGCGGATCGGTCCGCCGAACAGGGCCGCCACCGGCTTTCCCGCTTCCTTGCCCCGGATGTCGAGCAGCGCGTTCTCGATCGCGGCGATCGCCTGGGCGTTGAGGCTCCCGCGCGCCTGGCGCGTGGCCACATGGAGCCGGGTCAGCACGGCTTCGCTTCTGAGCGGATCCATGCCGATGACGAGCGGTGCCAGCGCGCCGATCACCGCCGACAGGCCCTTGCTGCCGAAATCCTCGTTGTACTCCGACCAGCCGGTGATGCCGTCGGTCGTCGTGATCTTCAGGAACGAAAAGGTCCGCCAGGCGGCATCCGCGATCAGCGGCTCGACGCGTTCGATCTTCACGATGTCATTCCTTCACGGCCCCGGTGAGCGACGAGACGTAATAGTCGACGAAGAAGGAGTAGAAGATCGCGACCGGCAGGGAGCCCAGCAGGGACCCGGCCATCAGCGCGCCCCACTGGTAGACGTCGCCCGAGATCAGTTCGGTCAGGATCGCCACCGGCACGGTCTTGTTCTCGCTGCTCTGGATGAAGGCGAGCGCATAGATGAACTCGTTCCAGGACAGCGTGAAGGAGAAGATGCCGGCGCTGATCAGTCCCGGCACGGCCAGCGGCAAGGTGATTCGCCGCAGGATCTGCAGCCGCGTCGCCCCGTCGATCAGCGCGCATTCCTCCAGCTCGTAGGGGATCGACTTGAAGTAGCCGATCAGCAGCCAGGTGCAGAAGGGTATCAGGAAGGTGGGATAGGTGAGGATCAGGGCCATCGGGCTGTCGAACAGGCCCAACTGGTAGACGATGGTGGCCAGGGGAATGAACAGGATCGAGGGCGGCACCAGATAGGCGAGATAGATGCCGAGGCCGACATACTGACTGCCCTTGAAGCGCAGCCGCTGGATCGCATAGGCGGCGAGGACGCTGGACAGGAGAGACAGGAAGGTGGCGCAGACCGCGACTGTCATCGTCGTCAGCACCCATTTCGGATACGCGGTCTGGAACAGGAGCTTGTTGATGTGATCCAGCGTCGGCTTGGCGATCCAGAACGGGTTGTAGGTCTTGTAGTCGTAGAGTTCCGCGTTGGGTTTGAAGGACGTCACCGTCATCCAATAGAACGGAAAAAGCAGGATGAAGACGAAGCAGGCGAGCGGGACGTAGAGCAGAACCAGCCGCTTGGTGCGGCTGTCCCAGGCCATGGCCTCCGGAACGACCGTCGCCGATTGCGGCGCGTCCGTGTTGGCGGCGGCGTCAGTCATTGGACTCTCCCTGCTGCCATTTCCGCCGGGCGAGGGCGAAATAGCTGAACAGCGTCGCGAAGACGAGGAAGGGAACCATCGACACGGCGATGGCGGCGCCTTCACCCAGGTTGCCCCCCGGTATGCCGCGCTGGAAGGCGAGGGTGGCGAGCAGATGCGTGGAGTTCACCGGCCCGCCGCGGGTAATGGCGTAGACCAGCTGGAAATCGGTGAAGGTGAAGATGATGGAGAAGGTCATCACGATCGCCAGGATCGGCAGCAGCAGCGGGAAGGTGATGTAGCGGAAGCGCTGCCAGGCGGTGGACCCGTCCAGCAGGGCTGCCTCATAGAGCGACGGCGATATCGTCTGCAGCCCGGCCAGAAGCGAGATGGCGACGAAGGGAATGCCGCGCCAGATGTTGGCCGCGATCAGCGACCAGCGCGCCGGCCAGGTCGAGCCGAGGAAGTCGATATAGGTATCGCGCAGGCCCAGGCCGTCGACCAGCACGTACGAGATGATGGAGAACTGAGGATCGTAGATCCACCAGAACGCGATGGCCGAGAGGACCGTCGGCACGATCCAGGGCAAAAGGATGACGGCGCGCAACAGGCTCTTGAACGGTATGTGGTTGTTGAGGAGCAGCGCCAGCCAGAGCCCCAGCGCGAACTTACCGAAGGTCGCGACCGAGGTGTAGAAGACGCTGTAGAAGACCGCTTGCCAGAACAGCCTGTCCTCGAACAGGAACTCGAAATTCTCTATCCCCACCCATTGGCCGCTTCGTCCGATCGTCGTGTCGGTGAAGGCGAGCCAGATGCCCAGGCCGAGCGGATAGGTCAGGAAGACCAAGAGCAGTCCGGCCGCCGGCAGCATGCACATGAAGACCAGGAAGGGCTTCCAGTCGAACAGGCGGACGATCCAGGAAGCCTGTGCCTGGGGGCGGGTCCAGTTCGTGATTTCGGTCGTGGCGGTCATCGGACCTCTGGGGGCACGGACCGCGCCGCCGGGAAAGCCGCCCGGCGGCGCGGTGTTTCAGGTCAGCGGTAGTAGCGCTTGCTTCTGCGCTCGGCCTCGCGCACCGCCTCTTCCGGCGTCGCCTGGCCGGCGGCGACGGCGGCGCACATCTGGACCATGATGTATTCGGCCGCGACCGCGCCGGCGGCGTGGCTGATCGGCCCCTTGTAGCCGCTCCAGAACTGGTTCTCGGTCCCGTTGCGGTAGACCTCCAGCTTCGGATCGGAGTCCCACACCGCGCTCTTGGCGTAGGCGCGCAGCGTATGCGACCAGTAGCCCAGGCAGCCGGTCAGCCAGGGATCGTACTGTTCCGATTCCATCATGAAGACGAGGAAAGCCTTGGCCGCATTGGGGAACTTGGTGTGCTTGAACACCATGCCGTTCAGGATGAGCGAAGACTGCGGCGCCTTGCCGACGAGGCCGAAGGGCAGCGGGGCATGGTCGGTATCCTCGGCGATCGGGCGCAGCGCCGGGTCGTTCTTCAGCGCGAAGTACATGGAGACGCCGTTGGCGGTCAGCCACACTTCATTCGCCGCATAGGCGCGGTTGTTGCTGACGTCGCCCCAGGACAGCGTGCCCGGGATGAAGGTGGGATACAGGTCCTTCAGGTACTTCAGGGAGTCGATCGTCTGCTTGGAGTTGATCGCGACCTTGCCCTCCTCGTCGACCAGATAGCCGCCGTGCGACCAGACGATCCAGTTGGCGAACCCGTTGCCGTCGCCCACCGCGTTGCCGAGGGCGAAGCCGGCGGGCTTGTTGATCTTCTTCAGCTCCTGGCAGAGCTTCAGGAACTGGCCGTGATCGTTCGGGATCTTGTCGAACCCCGCTTCCTTCAGCGCGGACTTGCGATAGACGATCGGGCCGGTCGAACCGCCGAAGGGGATGCCGATCCAGTTGTTGGTGCCGCGCTTCTTGCCGTACTTGTCGCCCAGGAACGACCAGCCGCCATAGCGCTTGCCGAGGTACTCGGCGATATCGGACAGGTCGACGACCTTGTCGGCATAGACGTGGGGATCCTCGGCCCAGCCGAGCACGACGTCGGGCCCGGCGCCGGTGTTCGAGGACACCGCGGTCTGCTGGCGGATGTCCTCCCATCCGACGAAATCCACCTTCACCTCGACGCCGGTCGCGGCCTGGAACTTGGCGGCATTGGCGCGGAAGATCACCTCGTCAGGCTCCACGAAGCGGGCCGGTCTGATCAGGCGCAGGCTGGCGCCCTTCTCGATGTCCAGTTTCGGGGCGGCGACGTCGGCACGAGGCACCTGCTGCGCCCTTGCCGCGCCCGCCAGCGCCGTGGAAGCCGCAATTCCCGCGCCGAGCCGGAGCGAATCGCGCCGGGTGATGATGAAAGCCATTCTTATGCCCTCCCGTTGTCAGGCCGCGCGTGCGGCCGGGATCCGACGACCGGACTGCCGGTCGAACAGATGCACCAGGGCGCGGTCGGGGCTCACCGGCAGGATGTCGCCGGGGCGGGCCGTGATGCGTTCACGGAATGCGCCGATCACCGATTGCGCGCCGATACGAAGCAGGACTTGGGTTTCCGACCCGGTCGGCTCCACCACCTGCACGGTGGCCTTGATGCCATCGGGATCGAGGCGGAGATGCTCGGGACGGATGCCGTAGACGACCGGGCCGCTCACCCCGTTCACCGACGGCGCCGGCCAGACGGCGCCGTCGGCGCAGCGCAGTTCGCCCTGGGCGATCTCGCCTTCGATCATGTTCATGGCGGGGGAGCCGATGAAACCGGCGACGAACAGGTTCGCGGGATTGTCATAGAGTTCGAGCGGGCGGCCTACCTGCTCGATGTTGCCGCTGTTCATCACCACGATCTTGTCGGCCATGGTCATGGCCTCGATCTGATCGTGGGTGACGTAGACGGTGGTCACCTTCAGGCGCTGGTGCAGTTCCTTGATCTCCGAACGCATCTGGACCCGCAGCTTGGCGTCGAGATTGGACAGCGGCTCGTCGAACAGGAACACCTGGGGGTTGCGGACGATGGCCCGGCCCATGGCGACGCGCTGGCGCTGGCCACCCGACAGCTGGCGGGGGAAGCGGTGCAGCAGCTGCTCAAGGCCCAGGATGCGGGCGGCACGACCGACCTCGCGCTCCATAACCTCCTTGGGCGCCTTGGCCAGCTTGAGGGAGAAGGCCATGTTGTCGAACACGGTCATATGCGGGTAGAGCGCGTAGTTCTGGAACACCATCGCCACGTCGCGGTCCTTGGGCGGCACGGTGTTCACCACCCGGTCGCCGATCCAGATCTCGCCGCCGGTGATGTTCTCGAGACCGGCCAGCATGCGCAGAAGCGTGGACTTGCCGCAGCCCGACGGGCCGACCAGCACGACGAACTCGCCGTCCTCGATGTCCACGCTCACGCCGTGCAGCACTTCGAACTGACCGAAGGCCTTGCGGGCTTCCTTGACTGCGACCGTTGCCATCAATCCTCCCCACGGGCCGCATTGTTCGCGGTCCCGCACATGACAAGGGGCTCAGAAGCGCGACACTTGCGTCTCCTTCGCCGTGATAAACTCGAGCAGCGCCGGCGTGCCCGCGCGGGTCTGCTCGATGCCGCGCCGGATCGCCGGCACGATGTCCTTGGCTTCCGTCACCCGTTCGCCATAGCCGCCGAAGGCCCGTGCCATGGCCGCATAGTCGCCGGAAATGTCCGTGGAGCGGTACTTCTCGGTGGAGATCGGCATGACCTTCAGCTCGATCGCCATGGAGAAGTTGTTGAGCAGGATGGAGAGGATCGGAATGCGCTCGCGCACCGCGGTCTCGAAATCCATGCCGGTGAAACCGATGGCGGCATCGCCCCAGACGTTGATGCAGAGCTTCTCGGGCGCGGCGAGCTTCGCGCCCATGGCGAGGCCGAGCCCGTAGCCGAGCTGCGTGGTCTTGCCCCAGCCGAGGTAGGAGAGCGGCGTCCGCGACACCCAGAAGGGCGAGAGCTGGTCGCGCGGCGACCCGGCGTCATGGGTGATGATGGTGTTGTCGACGTCGACGGTGCGCCACAGGTCGCGCAGCACGCGATAAGGGTTGAGCGGCGAGGCCTCGGAATTGGCCTTCTCCGCCCATTGCGCCAGCCATTCGGCGCGGATGCCGGCGATTTCCTTCGCCGTACCCGATGCGTCGCGGGCTGACTTAATATGGCCTTTCAGTTCGCCCAAGAGCGCGTCCAGCGTCAGCCCGGCATCGCCGACCAGGCCGATATCGATGCGCACATCCTTGTCCAGGTGATCCGGATCGAGCGTCGCATGGATCACCTTCTTCCCCTTCGGCATGGCGACCGCGAAGGAGGATTCGGTGAAGGAACAGCCGATGCCGAAGATCACGTCGGCATTGTCGAGGAAATGCCGCACCTGCTTCGGGATGGCGAGGCCGCCGGAGCCGAGCGACAGCGGATGGTCTTCCGCGAAGGAGGACTTGCCGCCGAGGCTGGTGGTCACCGGCGCACCGAGCAGCTCGGCCAGCGCCTTCAGCTGCGGCCAGGCCCGGGCCCAGTGCACACCGGTGCCGGCATAGATCACCGGCCGCTTGGCCGCAGCCAACATCGCCGCGGCGCGGGAAACATCGGTGGGGTCCGGCCCGTAGCGCGTTGCCGCGACCGGCTCGTAATTGAGGGGCTCCGGCACCTCCTCGTTCCACATGTCGGTCGGGATCTCGACCAGTACCGGCCCGCCGCGCCCATTCCGCAGCCGCGCGAAGGCCCGGCGCATGACGTTCGGCACTTCGGAGGCCAAAACGATCGGCTCGGCGGACTTGGTCACCGAGCGCATGGATTCCGTGGAATTGAAGTTCGGCGCCACATGCGCCAGCCGCCGGGCATAGCCCATGGGCAGCACCAGCACCGGCACGCTCTCGCCGAAACACTGCGCGACGCCGCCGAAGGCGTTCTCCGCGCCCGGCCCGTGCTGCATGCAGAAGGCGCCGATCTGACGGCCCGAGGTCACGCGGCTGATCGCGTCGGCCATGTGCAGGCCGATGCGCTCCTGGCGCACGATCACCGGCCGGATGTCGATCGCGGCGGCAAACTCGAGCAGATGATTGACGGGATAGCCGGTCAGCGTCCCGACACCCTCCCGCCTCATGATCTCGGCGATAGCGGCGCCAAGCTTCACGACCATACCCTCCCGCGATGCTTCTAACCGCCCGGAAAGGCGGCCGGATCGCCCGAGCCCGGTTTCGCACCGCCTGGTGGCGGGCAGCCGGGCCCTTGTACGATGAGCATACATCCAGGGGCGGAAGCGAAGTCAAGTCTTCTCGCCGATCCGGCTCGCCGGCCGCCCCTTGCCGAGGCCCCTGGCGGCGGTCCCCGGCTCTTGGCAAGATCGGCACGGCCGGACAAGGGAGTGTGGGCAGATGAGGTTGCTGCGGTGGATCGGGACGGTTGCCGTCATCCTGGCGGCGGGACCGGCATGGGCGGCGGATGTCTCACCCGGCCTCGTCTATTCGATGGGCGACAAGTTCGACGGTTCTTTCAACGAAGCGGCCTTCAGGGGGGCGGAGGCCTTCAAGAAGGCCACCGGCGTCGACTACCGCGACGTGACGATCGCCAATGAAACCCAGTTCGAGCAGGCGCATCGGCGCCTGGCCCAGCGCGGGGCCGATCCCATCGTCGGGGTCGGATTCCTGCAGACAGCGTCGGTCACCACCGTGGCCAGGGAGTTCCCCAAGGTCCGCTTCACGGTGATCGACACGGTTGTCGACCTCCCGAACGTCCAGTCGGTCCTGTTCCGCGAGCATGAAGGCTCCTTCCTGGTCGGCATCCTGGCCGCCATGGCATCCAAGTCGGGCAAGGTCGGCTTCGTCGGCGGCATGGACATCCCGCTGATCCGCAAGTTCGTCTGCGGCTATGAACAGGGCGCCCGCCATGCCGATCCGAAGATCGAGGTCCTGCAGAACATGACCGGCAACACGCCGGCGGCCTGGACCGATCCCGCCCGCGGGGCCGAACTCGCCAAGGGCCAGTTCGACCGCGGCGTGGACGTGATCTACGCCGCCGCGGGGACGACCGGCCTCGGCGTGCTGCAGGCGGCGAAGGATCGCGGCAAGTACGGCATCGGTGTCGATTCCAATCAGAACCACCTGTTTCCCGGTACCATGCTGACCTCGATGGTGAAGGGCGTCGCGCTGGCGGTCGAGAAGTCCTTCGCGGCGGCGAAGGATGGTTCCTGGAAGCCCGGCGTCAACGTGCTCGGCCTCGCCGAAGGGGGCGTCGGCTGGGCGCTCGACCGGCATAACGAGAAACTGATCACGCCGGAGATGAAGGCCGCGGTCGACAAGGCCACGGCCGAGATCGTGTCCGGACGCCTCAAGGTGATCGACTACATGACAGCCAACCGCTGCGGCTGAACGCCGACAGGACCGACGACAGGAGAAGGATCATGACGATGCTGGGCAGGACGGTCGCGCTCGGGATGCTGCTTCTCGCCGGTGCGGCGCAGGCGGCCGAGGTAAAGCCGGCGGTGGTGTTCGATTTCGGGGGCAAGTTCGACAAGTCCTTCAACGAAGGCGTCTTCAACGGCGTCGAACGCTTCAAGAAGGAGACCGGCATCGCCTATGCCGAGTTCGAGGTGACCAACGAGACCCAGTTCGAGCAGGCCCATCGCCGCTTCGCCCAGCGGGGGCTGACGCCCATCCTCGGCGTCGGCTTTTCCCAGGCCAAGGCGGTCGACAAGGCGGCGGGCGAGTTCCCCGCCATCCGTTTCGCCCTGATCGATGGAGTGTCGAACCTGCCCAACGTGCAGTCGATCCTGTTCCGCGAACACGAGGGTTCCTTTCTCGTCGGCGCGCTCGCCGCCATGGCCTCCAAGTCGGGCAAGATCGGCTTCGTCGGCGGCATGGACATCCCGCTCATCCGCCGCTTCGCCTGCGGTTACGAGCAGGGCGCGAAACACGTCAACGCCAAGGTCGAGGTGATCCAGAACATGACCGGCACCACGCCCGCGGCCTGGAACGATCCGGCGCGGGGCGGGGAACTGGCCAAGGGCCAGTTCGACCGCGGCGCCGACGTCGTCTATGCGGCCGCCGGCGGTACCGGCCTAGGTGTCTATCAGGCGGCGAAGGATCGCGGCAGGTTTGCGATCGGCGTCGATTCGAACCAGAACCACCTGCACCCCGGCACCATGCTGACCTCGATGGTCAAGCGGGTCGATCTCGCCGCCTACAACGCCTTCATGTCGGCCAGGAACGACACCTGGAAGGCCGGCGTCACCGTGCTCGGCCTGAAGGAGGGCGGTGTCGACTGGGCGCTCGACCAGCACAACGAGAAGCTGGTGAGCGGCGAGATGAAGGCGAGAATGGACCAGATCAGGGCCGAGATCGTTTCGGGCAAGATCAAGGTGCACGACTACATGGAGAACAATACCTGCAACATGTGAGCGGCGGCGCCATGTCCGCCGTCGTCGCCGCACCGGCGATCGAACTGCTCCATATCGACAAGCGCTTCGGGACGGTCCACGCTAACCGGGACGTCTGCCTCACCATCCCGCGCGGGTCCGTGACCGGGATCATCGGCGAGAACGGCGCCGGCAAGTCGACGCTGATGAGCATCGTCTACGGCTTCCATCAGCCGGACGGGGGACGGATCCTGGTCGGCGGCCGCGAGGTGAGGATACGCGGGGCCGGGGACGCCATCGCCGCCGGTATAGGCATGGTGCACCAGCATTTCGTGCTGGTCGACACCTTCACCGTGCTCGAGAACATCATGCTCGGGTCGGAAGGCGGAGCGATCCTGGCGCGGGGTGCCGCGGCCGCGCGGGCCGAAGTCGAGCGGCTGGAGAGCGAATACGGCCTCGGCGTCGATCCGGATGCCCGCGTTGGCGACCTGCCGGTAGGTGCCCAGCAGCGGGTGGAGATCCTGAAGGCCCTCTACCGCGGCGCCGAGATACTGATCCTGGACGAGCCGACCGGGGTCCTGACCCCCCAGGAGGCCGATCAGCTCTTCCGTATCCTCGAAACGCTGAAGGCGCGCGGCACCACCGTCATACTCATCACGCACAAGCTGCGCGAGATCATGGCGATCACGGATCGCGTGCATGTCATGCGGGCCGGCGCGGTCGTCGCCTCACGCGACACCGCCTCGACCGGCCCCGAGGAACTCGCGGAACTGATGGTCGGGCGCAAGGTGCGCCTGTCGCTCGACAAGCCCCCCTGCCGTCCCGGCGCGGCGATGCTGCGGGCTGAACATGTCGGATTGCGCGACGAGCGCGGGGTTCTCCGTCTGGACGACATCTGCCTCGACCTGCACGCCGGCGAGATCGTCGGCATCGCCGGGGTCAGCGGCAACGGTCAGTCCGAACTGCTCGAGGTGCTGTCGGGCATTCGCCCGCCGCAGACCGGACGCATCGTGGTCTGCGGGCGCGAGGTGACGGCCGCCCGGCCCTGCCCGCCGGCGCAGATGCGCGCGCTCGGCCTCGCCCATGTGCCGGAGGATCGCCACCGTCTGGGCCTGGTCACCGCCTTCTCGGCCAGCGAGTCGGCACTGCTCGGCTATCAGCGCGATCCCGCCCATGCCGGCCGTCTGCTGCTGGACTGGCCTGCGGCCGAGCGCCATTGCGCCGCCCTGATGGAGCGTTTCGACGTTCGACCCCGGGCACCCGCCCTTCGGACCGCCAGTTTCTCCGGCGGCAATCAGCAGAAGCTGATCATTGCGCGCGAACTGTCGCGGAATCCGAAGGTACTCCTGATCGGCCAGCCGACGCGCGGCGTCGATATCGGCGCCATGGAATTCATCCACCGCCAGATCATCGAGCACCGGAACGCGGGCTGCGCCGTCCTCGTCGTGTCGGTGGAACTGGAAGAGGTGATGTCGCTCGCCGACCGCATACTGGTCATGTGCGCGGGCCGCATCGTCGGCGAGACGGTCCCCGAAGCCGCCGACGAGAAGGCTCTCGGCCTGATGATGGCCGACGCCAGGGTCGCGGAGGCGGTGGATTGAGGAATGTCCTTCACCTTCTCGGCCTGCGGGAAGGCGGCGCGGTGCGCCGGATGAGAGGCGCGGTCGCCGGAAGGCGAGCGACATGACCCCCATCCCCCGCTGGGCTGACATCTTCCTGATCCCCCTTGCGAACGTACTGCTCGCCCTCCTGGCCGCGGGCCTCCTGGTCCTGGCGATCGGCGAGAATCCGCTGATGGCCGTCCGCTTCATGCTGGCCGGGGCGCTGGGCAGCGGCGAGGCGATCGGCTACACGCTCTATTACACGACCAACCTCGTCTTCACCGGCCTCGCCGTGGCGCTCGCCTTCCATGCCGGCCTGTTCAACATCGGCGGCGAGGGGCAAGCGACGCTGGGGGGGCTCGGTGTCGGGCTTGCCATGCTGGTGCTGGACCGGGTGCTGCCGCTCGCGCTGCTCGCGCCGATCGGGATCCTGGCCGCGGCGGTGTTCGGCGCGGCCTGGGCTGCGGTGCCGGCCTATCTGCAGGCCTATCGCGGCAGCCACATCGTCATCACGACCATCATGTTCAACTTCATCGCCGCGGCGCTGATGGTCTACCTGATGGTGAACGTGCTCATCGCTCCGGGTTCGATGTCGCCGGAGAGCCGCGAATTTGCGCCCGCGGCGCATCTGCCCTTCATCCACGACCTGCTCGGCGCGCTGGGTATAGGCATGCCACGCACGCCGCTCAACATCACCCTGTTCTGGGCAGCCGGAGCCTGCCTCTTCGTCTGGATATTCCTATGGCACACGCCTTGGGGATACGAGGTGCGGACGGTGGGCTTCAGCGAGAGGGCCGCCGTCTATGCGGGCATCCGGCCGCGACGCGTCGTCGTCTTCACGCTCTGCCTATCGGGCGCGCTGGCGGGCTTCGTCGGACTGAACGAGATCATGGGCGTGCATCACCGGCTGCTGCTCAACTTCACCGCCGGCTACGGCTTCACCGGCATCGCCGTGTCGCTGATGGGCCGGAACCATCCGGTGGGCGTCGTGCTTGCCAGCCTGCTTTTCGGCATCCTGAACCAGGGCGGAGCGGAACTCTCCTTCGAAATGCCGGCGATAACGCGCGAGATGGTGGTGGTGATCCAGGGCCTCGTGATCCTGTTCTCCGGTGCGCTGGCGCATCTGAGCCGGCCCTTCTTCGAGCGGCTCTTCACCCGCATCCCGGCGCGGGTGGCGGCCTGATGGACGACCTGGGACCCATCCTGATCGCCACGCTGGCCGCCACGCTCAGGGTGGCCACGCCGCTCATCCTCTGTGCGCTCGCCGGCCTCTATTCCGAACGCTCCGGCATCATCGATATCGGCCTCGAAGGAAAGATGCTCGCCGCCGCCTTCGCCGCCGCTGCGGCTTCCGCCGCCGCCGGATCGGCCTGGATCGGACTTGGCGCCGGTATCCTGACCGCGGTGATGCTGGCGCTCCTGCATGGCTATGCCTGCATCAGCCAGAACGGCAATCAGGTGGTCAGCGGCGTCGCCATCAACATTCTCGCTTCGGGCCTGACCGTGGTACTCGGCATCGCCTGGTTCCAGCGCGGCGGCCAGACGCCGAGCCTCGGCCCGGAAGGGCGATTCATGCCGATCGCCTTCCCCGGCGCCGGGCTTCTCGCCGATGTGCCCGTGTTGGGACCTGTCTGGGGCAAGCTGATCGGAGGCCACAATCTCCTCCTTTACATGGCGTTGCTCGCGGTTCCGCTGACGCATTGGGTGATCAACGGCACCCGCTTCGGTCTCAGGCTGCGGGCGGTGGGCGAAAACCCTCAGGCCGTGGATACGGCGGGACTGTCAGTCTCCTGGCTTCGCTATCGCGCGGTGCTGATCTGTGGCCTGCTCACCGGCATCGCCGGTACCTATCTGTCGATCGCCCAGAACGCGGGCTTCAGCCGCGACATGTCGGCCGGGCAGGGGTACATCGCGCTCGCCGCCATGATCTTCGGCAAGTGGCGACCCTGGCCGGCCTTCTGGGCCTGTCTGATGTTCGGCCTGCTCGACGCCATTGCCATCCGTCTCCAGGGGGTGAAGATCGCCGGCATGGGCGAGGTTCCCGTACAGCTCATCCAGGCGCTGCCCTATGCGCTGACGGTGATCCTGCTGGCCGGCTTCATCGGCAGGGCCGTCGCTCCGAAGGCGATCGGTGCTCCTTACGTGAAGGAACACTAGGATGGTGGTGCTCCGGCTTGTGCTCTCCGGCATGAGGAAGGCGCCCCGTCCTTCGCCAAGGGAACGCCCGGACGCATGGCGGGAGCCGCTGAGCGAAGCCGGGCTCCTTTCGGCGGCGGCGCCTGGCATGGATTTCCCCTGAGAGGAGGACGATGACCGCCGCCGCTTCGATCATCCGTTCCCGCGCGCCGGGCTTCGTGCCTCGCGCGGGCATCGTGCTCGGCTCCGGCCTCGGCGCCTTCTCCGATACCCTCGAAGGTGCGGTCGGCTTCTCCTACGGCGATCTCCCCGGCTTTCCGGCGATGGGCGTCGCCGGCCATCTCGGCAGGCTCACGCTGGGCCGCGTCTCCGGCGTTCCGGTCGCGGTCATGCAGGGGAGGGCGCATTTCTATGAACACGGCAGGGCCGACGGCATGAAGGGTGCCATTCGCGCCCTCAAGGCCATCGGCTGCGAAATCCTGATTCTCACCAACGCGGCGGGAAGTCTGAAACCCGACGCCGGGCCCGGAAGCCTCATGCTGCTGACCGACCACATCAGTCTCGCCGGCGTGTCGCCGCTGTTCGACGAGCAGGGGTCCGACCGCTTCGTCGACATGACCGACGCCTATGATCCCGACCTGAGGAAGGCCATGCGCGAGGCCGCCTCTTCCGAGGGGATCGCGCTGCACGAAGGCGTTTATGCCTGGTTCTGCGGTCCGCATTTCGAGACCCCGGCCGAGATCCGGGCAGCCCGACTGCTCGGTGCCGATGCCGCCGGCATGTCGACCGTGCCGGAGGTGATCCTGGCCCGGCACGCGGGCATGCGGGTGGCAGCGCTCTCGGTCATCACCAACGCCGCCGCCGGCATGGCGGCGGAACGGCTCAGCCATGAGCAGACCATGCATCACGCGGGGCGGGCCGCGGCGGACGTGACGCGGCTGCTCACCGCTTTCTTCGCGCAGGGTGCCTGATGCTGCCGCAGGAGATCATTCGCCGGAAGCGCGACGGCCGGACGCTGAGCGATGACGAGATCGAAGCCTTCGTACGCGGCATAACCGACGGCAGCATCAGCGAGGGCCAGGTGGCCGCCTTCGCCATGGCGGTCTTCTTCCGCGGCATGAGCCGGGACGAGGCGGTCACCCTCACCTCTGCGATGACACGTTCCGGCATCGTCCTCGACTGGCGCGACCTGGCCCTGCCCGGCCCCATCCTCGACAAGCATTCCACCGGCGGGGTCGGCGACAAGGTGAGCCTGATGCTTGCACCGATCGTCGCCGCCTGCGGCGGCTTCGTGCCCATGGTCTCAGGTCGTGGCCTGGGCCATACCGGCGGCACGCTCGACAAGCTCGGCGCGATCCCCGGTTATCGCACCGGTCCGGACACGGAGACCTTCCGCCGCGTCGTGCGCGAGGTCGGTTGCGCCATCGTCGGCGCGACGGAAGGCTTCGTTCCCGCCGACAAGCGCCTCTATGCCATCCGCGACGTCACCGCGACGGTGGAATCGATCCCCCTGATTACCGCCTCGATCCTGTCCAAGAAACTCGCCACCTCGACCCAGGGACTGGCAATGGACGTCAAGACGGGGTCCGGCGCCTTCGCGGCGGATGAGGCGATGGCGCGCGATCTCGCCCGGAGCATCGTCGAGGTGGCGAACGGGGCCGGCCTGCCGACCTGCGCCCTCATCACCGACATGGACCAGGTGCTGGGCACCACAGTAGGCAACGCGGTCGAACTGCGCGAAACGGCGGCCTATCTCGCCGGCGGCCCGCGCGATCCTCGTCTGCACGAGGTGGTGATGGCCCTCGCGGCGGAAATGTTGGTGATGGGCGGGCTCCAGCCGGACCTCGCGGGCGCGCGTGCCGCCGCGGAGGCGGCACTGGCGAGCGGCAGGGCGCGGGAGGTCTTCGCGCGCATGGCGGCGGCGCTGGGGGCGCCGGCCGATTTCCTGGATCGGATCGAAAGCCACCTGTCGCGGGCGCCGGTGGCGAAACCCTGCCCGGCACCGGCCGCCGGCTTTGTCGCCGGCATGGATGCGCGCGCCATCGGGGTCGCCGTTGTCGCGCTCGGGGGCGGTCGCGTCCGGGCGAGTGACGATATCGATCCCGCGGTCGGCTTCAGCGAGGTAGCGGGTATCGGCACGCCGGTGCGCATGGGCGATCCGCTCGCCATCGTCCATGCCGCCAGCGAGTCCGATGCCGATGCGGCCGCCGCGACGATTCAGGCGTCCATCCGCATCGCCGAGACCGCGCCGGGCCGCACGCCGGTGGTGCGAGAGGCGATCCGTCCTTGATCATGCCGAGCGTTGCGCGCTTCGCCGCTTCCGCCGATGGCAGGCTCGATCGCGAGATGCTGGCCGCCTACGACCGCGACGGTTTCCTTATCCTGGAGGATTTCGTCTGCGCTGCCGATTGCACCGCCTTGGCCGAACGGGCGGCCGCGCTGGTCGAGGGGTTCGACCCCGCGTTGCATCGAACCGTCTTCTCGGCGGCCGATCAGGCGCATGCGAGCGACGATTATTTCCGGCGGTCGGGCGAGAAGATCGCCTTTTTCCTCGAGCCCGGCGCCTGCGGTCCCGATGGACGGCTGGCGGTCGACAAGGCGCGGGCGCTGAACAAGATCGGGCACGCGCTGCACGATCGGGATGCGGTCTTCGCCGCGGTGTCGCGAAGGCCGCGCTTCGCCGGCCTCGCCGAAACCCTGGGGCTCCGCCAGCCACTCCTGCTGCAGTCGATGTACCTGTTCAAACAGGCCGGCATCGGGGCCGAGGTGGGATGGCACCAGGATGCGGCGTTCCTCTATACGGATCCGATTTCCGTGGTCGGCTTCTGGCTGGCGCTCGAGGATGCCACTGTCCGGAACGGCTGCCTCCTCGCCCTCCCCGGCGCGCATCGCGGCCCGTTGCGCCGGCGATTCCGCGAGGTCGGCGGCAGGCTGATCCTGCAGGAGATCGACGCCACGCCCTGGCCCGAGGAACCGCCCGTCGCGCTGGAGGTCCGGCGCGGCGCCCTGGTGGTACTGCACGGACTTCTGCCGCACGCCAGCGGCGCGAACCGTTCGGCCCGCTCGCGCCACGCCTATGCGCTGCACGTGATCGACGGTGCCACGCATTATCCGGACGACAACTGGCTGCGGCGCCGGACGCTTCCGCTGCGCGGATTCTCCTGATGCTGCCGAAGGCCGAACTGCACTGCCATATCGAGGGGACCGCCCCGCCCGAACTGGTCCGGCGGCTCGCCACCCGCAATGGTGTCGCGCTGCCGGCCGGGCTGTTCGCGCCGGAAGGCGGCTTCGCCTGGTCCGGCTTCACGCAGTTTCTCGCCGCCTACGATACCGCGGCGGGCTGCATCCGCACGGCGGACGACTATCGGGACATCGTGAAGTCCTATCTGGCCGGCGCGGCGCGGGAGGGCGCGATCTATGTCGAGTTCTTCGCCTCGCCCGACCATGCCGCGGGGGTGGGGCTCGGCTATGGCGACCTGCTCGCCGGCCTGGCTGCCGGGATCGCCGAGGCGGAGGCGGAAGGGGGCGCCGTCGGTCGGGTGGTGATGACCTGCATCCGCCATCTCGGTCCGGCCCGGGCGCTCGGCCTGGTGCGGCGCATGCTGGAACAGCCACACCCCTATGTGGTGGGCTTCGGCATGGCCGGCGACGAAAGGCGCTACCACCCGGCGGAATTCGCGCCCGCCTTCCGGCTGGCGGCGGAAGCGGGCCTCGGCTGTACCGCGCATGCCGGGGAATTCGGCGGTGCGGACGCCGTCGCCGCGACGCTCGACGCCCTGCCGGTCAGCCGGATCGGACACGGTGTGCGTGCGGTGGAGGATGGGGCGGTGCTCGCGCGGCTGGCGCGCGGCGGTATCGTGTTGGAAGTCAGTCCCGGCAGCAATGTCGCCCTCGGACTCTATCCCGATCGCGCCGCGCATCCGCTGCGGCGGCTGCTGGCCGCAGGCTGCCGGGTCACGCTCAACTCGGACGACCCACCCTATTTCGGCACCTCGATCGGCAGGGAATACGAGGCGTCCGGCCTCGATCGCGCTATTCTGCTGGACATCACCCGCACGGCGATCGAGGCGGCTTTCGTCACGCCGGATCTGCGGGCGATCCTGTTGCGGAGACTGGAAGGGGCAGGAGGGGTTGCATGATCGGACTGAAGAAGGGGTTGCTGGCGATCCTGCTGGCGGTGGGCCTGGCGGGCCCGGCGCCGGCGCAGGACGCGCCGATGAACGACAACCTGAACGCCACGCTGTGGCTGCAGCGGTCGGTGGAGTTCAAGGGCAGCGCGCTCGCCGCCTATGCCCTGGCGACGATCCGCCTGGATCAGGCGCTCGCCGACCGGAAGTGGACGGCGGCGCCGGGCGAGCAGACCGGTGCCTATGAGGCGCTGCCACCGGCCGTCATCCTCGACCTCGACGAGACGGCGCTCGACAATTCCGGCTACCAGGCCTGGATGGTGCTGAACGACAAGGCCTTCGAGCCCAAGACCTGGACCGCCTTCGTGAACTCCGAGACCTCGACCCCGGTCCCGGGTGCGGTGGAATTCTGCCGATACGCCGAATCGAAGGGCGTGAAGGTCTTCTATGTTTCCAACCGCACCGCCGAAGAAGAGCCGGCGACCCGACGGAACATGGAGAAGTATGGTTTCCCGATGGGCGGCAATGTCGACACCGTGCTGACCAGCCGGGAAAAGCCGGATTGGACCTCGGCCAAGAGCACGCGGCGGGCGCACATCGCCAAGGATTATCGGATCCTGCTGAATGTCGGCGACAACTTCGGAGATTTCACCGACGCCTTCCGAGGCAGCGAGGCGGAGCGGCTGAAGGCCTACGAGGAAAACCGCGCCCGGTTCGGACGGGAATGGATCGTCGTCGCCAATCCGTCCTACGGCTCGTTCGAGAGCGCGCCCTACAACCACGATTTCCGCAAGCCCGAGGCCGAGAAGCGCGCCGCCAAGCGTGCCGTGCTGGAACCCTGGAAAGGCCCCTAGCGTTGTCTTCCGCCGTGACATCGTGGTGACGGCGAAGGACGGGTCTGTGACGGTTGAGTGAGAGGTTTGGGGAGGACGCCTTTTTGCCCGATTCGTGGTGTTAGGAGTCCGCCATGTACGAAGCCCATTTCGGCCTGAGATCGCCGCCCTTCCACATAACCCCTGATCCGGGCCTGCTTTTCCTGACGCCTGGGCATCAGGAGGCGCTCGGCACGGTGCTCTATGGCATCCTCGGGCGGAAGGGCTTCGTGCTGTTGACCGGCGAGGTCGGCACCGGCAAGACCACGGTGCTCCGCCGCGCTCTCGAACACTTTCCAGCCGACCAGGCGGAGGTGATCTACGTCCTGCAACCCGTTCTGACTCCAGGCGATTTCCTGCGGATGCTGCAACGGGAACTGGCCGGGGAGGACGAGGTGCTGGACGCCGCGAGCGACCTCGACGCGGTCGTCGCCGACATCCAGAAGCGGCTGATCGCCCGCCACCGCAAGGGCCGGATCGTCGTCATCGCCATCGACGAGGCGCAGACGATGCCACCGGAAGCCCTCGAGACGCTCAGGCTCCTGTCCAACCTGGAGACGGCGACGGAGAAGCTGCTGCAGATCGTGCTGGTCGGCCAACCGGAACTGGAGACCCTGCTCGCCCGACACGAATTGAGGCAGCTGGAACAACGGATTGCGGTCCGCGCCCGGATACCGCCGCTCACCCGCGGGGAGGCGCATCGCTATATCGCCCACCGGCTGGACGCTTCCGCCGAGACGTCGGTGCGCCCGTTCTCCCGGGCCGCCGAGGCCTTCCTGGTCGAGGAAGCCCGGGGGAATCCCCGCCGACTCAACATCCTGTGCGACAACGCGCTGCTCAACGCCTATGGGCACGGTGCCCGCAAGGTCAGCCTGTCGATCGCCCGCGAAGCAGCCAAGCCCTTGGCCGGCCGGGAGAAACCGTCCCGCCTGCGGCTGCCCTTCCGGTTTCGCCCGGCCTATGCCGCGGCGGCGGGACTGTTGATTCTGCTGCCGGCTCTCTGGGTGGCGACCGACCCGCTTTCGCTGTTCTCGCGCTCGGCCGAGGCGGTCGGACCGTCCGCGCAGAACTCCAGCACTCAGCCAGCCTTCACCTTGACCACGCCCGCCGAGAAGCCGGCGCCCGCATCCGAGCCGGCGACCGCGGCCGCGCCGCCGGCGCTGCCGCTCGCACCGATCGATACCGTGGTGCCGGTGGAGCGCCCGCGGGCCGTGCCGCCGCTGCCCCCGGGAGCCGATGCCGCTCCCGCCGGTGTGCCGTCCCCGGCCGCCCCGCCGGCGGCGGGTGCCCCGGTACGCCGGGCGCTGGCGGCCGGCGAGACGGTGCTGAGGCTCTGCATCAAGGTGTACGGCGGCTGCAGCGGCGAGGAGCTGCGCGTGATCCAGAAGGCCAATCCCGAGATCGCCAACCTGTCGCGGGTGCAGGTCGGCCAGGTCATCGTCTTCCCCGCCATCAACAACGGCCGGACCGCACGTGCGCCGGGCGGCTAGGGCGTTTCTCGCCGCCCTCCTCCTCGCCGCCCTCGCGCCGGCGGCGGCCTGGGCGGCCTTCGGCAAGGGCATGAACGTCACCCGGCTGTTCGATACGCCGAGACTGGAGCGGGGAGGCTATGCCCCGGTGCCCTTCGGGCCCTGGCGCGAACAGGTGGCGGAGGCCGAGCTCGAGATGCTGCGGCGGGTCGGCTTCGACTTCATCCGCTTGCCGGTCGATCCCGGCCCGCTGCTGGCGCTGCCCGCCGAGGCGCGCGAGGCGGCGATCGCGCAGGTCTTCGATTTCCTCCGCGCAGCCCGCGCGCGCGACCTGGGGGTGGTCATCGACCTGCATACCCGGCCCGACAGCCGCGACTGGAACGCCGCCGCCATCCTGCGCAGCCCGGACGGGGCCAAGTTCGAGCGTTACCTGGACCTGGTCCGCGACCTCGCCGCCCGGGTCGAGCGGCTGGGTGACGGCCGTGTCGCGCTGGAGCTGTTCAACGAACCGCAGAAGGAATGCGTGAGCCCCAGGGGCACCGACTGGACCGCGTTCCAGGCGAGGCTGCTCGGAGCGGCACGCGAGGTGGCGCCGAGCGCGGGAATCGTGGTTACGGGCGGGTGCTGGTCCTCGGTCGACGGCCTCGCCCATCTCGACCTCGACATGCGGGCCGATCCCAATCTCTTCCTCATGATCCATTTCTACGAGCCGCACCAGTTCACCCATCAGGGGGCGAGCTGGAGCGCGCCCGTCCGCCACATCGCCGGTCTCGACTACCCGGTCGATCCCGCCGGCCGAGACGCGGCACAGGCGGCGACGGCGAAATGGGTGGAGGAACAGAAAGGCCTGACCCCCGAGGTGCGGGCGGAGGCCAGCCGCTATGCCGCGCGCATGGTCGACGGCTATTTCGCCAAGCCCGTCGGCCGGCCGCAGATCGCGGCTCGGCTCGGCCTCGCCGCCGCCTGGGCGGATCGCATGGGCCTGCCCCGCGGCCGCGTCATCCTGGGCGAGTTCGGCGTGCATCGCTGGGCCGGCATCAGGCTCGCCCGGCATCCGGAGAGTTCGAAGAAGGCCTGGCTGCGCGATGTCGTATCGGTGTCGCGCGATCTGGGCTTCGGCTGGGCGGTCTGGGGCTATGACGGCGCCTTCGGCGTGGTCGGCGAGCGGCCCGCGCGCGAGATCGAACCCCATACCCTCGAGGCGCTGTTCGGGGGCGGCGTCAAGCCCTGAGGCGCCAGCCCGCCGGGCGGCGTTTCCTTCGCTGCCTCTACCCGGGTGTGACGAGATCGATCAGTCCGCTTCGCCTTGCCGCCGCCCGGGCGTCGACACATTGTCGAGCGGCTCCGGGACGGGCTGGGTGTGCATCCGGTCCAGACCCGACATGATGTCGCCCTGAACCTGTTCGGACAGGCGCTCGACATCGCGCCGACGAATGTCCTGGGCGGTCTCTTCGACGTCGATCTCGGCAAAGCCCAAGGCACGAAGCCCCTCCGCTCCCATCAGATAGGCGGACTCGACCGTCTCGCGGATCTGGTAGTCGACACCCGCGCGAATGAGCTCGATGGCATGACTGCGGTCATAGCTTCGCACCAGCAGCCTGGCCTGCGGAAACTCGTGCTGCGCAAGCTCCACGATCTGCAGGGCGGCCTTCGGATCGTCGATGCAAACCATGATGGCAGCGGCTGTCCCCGCACCCGAGTGATGCAACGTGTCGAGCCGGGCGCCGTCGCCGAAGAAGACCTTGAATCCAAATCGTCCCGCATCGCGGATCCGGTCGGGGTCCCGGTCGATGACGGAAAGGCTGACGCCCCTCGACAGCAGGAGTTGCGAGGCGATCTGACCGAAGCGGCCGAAGCCGATGACCAGTATCCGCCCCTTGAGGTCGCGGGCGATGTCGATGCCGTCCATCGACGCTTCGGTATGCAGCAACCGGTCCGCCGCGATCATGAGCAGCGGCGTCAAGGCCATTGAGAAGATCACGACGGTCGTGAACAGCGAATTCTCCCGCGCATCGATCACGCCTGCTCCAGCGGCAGCGGCATAGAGCACGAATGCAAACTCGCCGCCCTGCAGGAACATGGAGGTCCGGTGCAAGCTCTGGCGGTTGGAACTGCCGAACGCCCGCGCGACCACATAGACCACCACACCCTTGGCGATGGTGAACGCCACCAGCACGGACAGGAGAAGCAACGGTTCGGCCGCGACGACGGAAAGATCGAGCGACATGCCGACGGCGAGGAAGAACAGCCCCATGAGAAGGCCGCGGAACGGTTCGATATCGCTCTCGATCTGATGACGATAACTCGAGCTCGACAGCATCACGCCGGCAAGGAATGCGCCCATGGCCATCGACAGGCCGGCGACCTCCATGAGCAGCGCCGCGCCGAGGACCACCAGCAGGGCGCCGGCCGTGAGGACCTCTCGTGTCCGGGTCCGCGCCAACAGCGCGAAGAAAGGGTTCAGGCCCCAGTGGGATACGGCGAGGAGCGTCAGGAGAGCCGCTGCCGCCGCCAGCACATTCGTCCATCCCGCTTCCCCGGACGCCAGCGGCGACAGGAAGGCGACCACCGCGAGCAGCGGCACGATCATCAGATCTTCGAACAGCAGGATCGAAACCGACTTCTGGCCTTCGGCGCCGGCGATCTCGCCCCTGTCCTGAAGCAACGACATGATGACGGCCGTCGAGGACAGGACGAAACCCGCACCGGCGACGAAGGCGACCGGGCCGGGCAGGTCGAAGAGCACGGCACCCGTCAGCGCGAGGGCGGTGATCGCAGCGGCCACCTGGACAAGGCCCAGACCGAATATCTGGCCGCGCATCGCCCAGAGCTTGCGCGGACGCAGCTCCAGTCCGATCACGAACAGGAACATCACCACCCCGAGTTCCGAAAAATGCAGGATGGAACGGGCGTCGGTGACAAAGCCCAGCACCGACGGTCCTACGAGGAGGCCGGCGGCGAAATAGCCCAGGACCGAGCCGAGTCCGAGCCGTTGGAACAGGGGTCCGGCGACAACGGCCGCCCCCATCAATCCGACCGCGGGTCCAATCGTCTGGACCAGACTCGCTTCAGCCATCAACTTCACCTTTCGACTTCTGTCGCGATGCAGGGTCAAGCTTCGGCGGCAGCCGGGTCAAGTGCGTCTGGTCCCTTTCCCGGAATTGGACATCAAGACGTCGGCATCGCCGGCCGTCGCCGGCGCCCCGGCCGGCACCACATGCTGGCGTTCGAGGAGTTTGCCGACTTCTTGCGGATTACACCGGCCACGACAGACGAGTGGCCCTCGGGACAAGTCCTCCGAGGCGGCAATGATCGCAGAGATTGATCCCGGGGGGACGCGGATGGCGAGGACCGGCAGCGGACTGGATCGCCGCGCTGCCGGATCGCTCGCCATCGCGCTATGGGTCAGCCTTGGCCCGGCACCGGCGTGTTGAGGAGCTGCTGCTCCCAAAGGAAGGCGATTCCGCTGCCGGCCGCATGATGCAGAAGCAACTCCGAGACCTCGGCGGCATGCTCCGTGCGGGCCCAGTCACGCTGCCATTCCGCAAGTACCGCCAGCCAGGTCATCATGTTCGCGCCCGCCCCGATCATGCGCTGGATCGCCACCTGATGCGCCTCCACCGACACGGCGCCCGACGCGTCGGTGACGACCGTGACGTCCCAGCCTTCACCCAGTGCCTGGATCGCCGGCATCGCGACGCATATCTCGGTCCACAGGCCGGCAATGATCAGTTGCTTGCGGCCGGTGGCCTTCACCACATCCACGACCTTCTTGTCCTCCCAGGTGTTGATGAAGGTCCGGTCGATCACGGTCTGGTCGGGGAACACGTCCGTGATCTGAGGGAAGATGAGACCGCCACGGGCGGAGATCACGCTCGTCAGAACCGTCGGCACGCCAAAGGCCTTGGCGGCCTTCGCCAGCGCGGTCGCATTGTTGACCACCATCTGCGGTTCATGGCTGTTCACGTTGGTGAGCTGATAGGGCTGATGGTCGATCAGAACGAGGACCGAGTCTTCGGGACGCAGAAGCGACGCCAGACCGTTGCGAGGAGGCATGGGATTTCCTTTCTCTGCCGCTATGGACGGCACTGGATCGAGGGAAGTGTCATGGGTGGCGGGCGACGGTGCCTGAACGCACTTTGCTGTTCCCTTCGGCGCCGCGGTAGTGCCAAGGTCAGGCAAGCTGTGTCGCCAGACGAGGAACACAGAAGTGGAAATCGAAGATCTGCAGACATTCGTCGCCGTGGCCGATGCCGGGGGCATTTCGGCGGCCGCGCGCCGCGTCGGCGTCTCGAAGTCGATCGTGAGCCGTCGGCTTTTCCGGGTTGAAGCGGAGCTCGGTGTCCAGCTTCTTTCGAGAACGACCCGCGGCGCTGCGCTCACGGAAGCGGGTCTCGCCTTCAGAGACCATGCGGCCCGCGCCGCCGCCGAAATCGACACGGCGAGGGATGCGATCCTTCCGACCGGCGCTCTGCGCGGCCGGCTGAGGGTCGCCGTCCCGCTCTCTCTCGGCCCGAGTCACTTCGCTCCGGTGCTTGCGGAAATGGCGCAACGCCACCCGCTGCTCCACATCCATACATCCTACAGCGATCGATTCGTCGATCTCATCGCCGAAGGTTTCGATTGCGCGATCCGCGTGGGTTACCTCCAGGACTCCAGTCTGATCGCGAAGCGCGTCGGGCCGGTCTATGGAAAGCTCGTTGCAAGCCCGGACTACATCAAGGCGCATGGTGCACCCGAGAACCTGGAGCAGATCGCCGACCATCAAGCCCTCATGCAGGGAATGGAAGTCTGGCAGTTCATGGATGGCGACAGGATCGTCACGGTCCAGCCGCAGGGCAGGTTCAAGGCCGACAATGCCACGGCGCTTGCCGCCGCCGCAGCGGCAGGACTCGGCATCGCCTGGCTTCCGGATTGCGTGACCCACGGCTACGTGGCCTCCGGCGCCCTCGTTCCGGTGATGACGCACCATCCCCCGCCTTCGGCAGGGACCTATGTCGTCAGACCGCCGGGGCAGCATCCTGCACGGAAGGTGCGGGTCCTCACCGAGATGCTGATCGAGCACTTCGCGCGAAATCCGGACGTCTGGGGCCGGGACGGCTAAGGCCGGACGGCCTCCTCTTCGAGTAACTGCGCGCGGTCTTCGGGCCGCCGCACGCCGCCAGGTTCGGCGTTCCGCTTCCTGCGACACAGCTTGACGCCTCTCTGGGCTAGCTGAGCAGACGGCTCCAAGCCAGTTTGTCCATTCGCACTGGCAAGCACGAAGCCTCCCGGAAGCCCAGAATGGATCACGCGCATGAGCTGGAACCCCTCACTCGCCCCCGGCTGCCCTGATGGAGCCGGCATCGATGCGATCGAGACGCTCATCATTCCACGCGCTCGCGATCTCGGCGGTTTCGAGGTCCGCCGCGCCCTGCCGGCGCCGAAGCGGCAGATGGTGGGCCCCTTCATCTTCTTCGACCAGGTCGGCCCGGCCGAGCTTCTCGCCGGGCAGGGGTTCGATGTGCGGCCGCACCCGCATATCGGTCTCGGCACCGTCACCTATCTCTATCGCGGCGACTTTCATCATCGCGACAGCACCGGGGCCGACCAGACGATCCGCCCGGGCGAACTGAACTGGATGGTCGCCGGGCGTGGCGTCACCCATTCCGAGCGCACTTCGGCCGCTGCCCGAAGGGCCCCCAACGGGCTGTTCGGGATCCAGACATGGCTGGCGCTGCCCGAGGGGCACGAGGACATGGCGCCGATGTTCGAGCATCATGGCAAGGAGACGCTGCCGGTGATCGAGGATCGCGGCATCTCGATCCGGCTCATCCTCGGGAATGCCTATGGGAAAGCGGCTCCCGCGACGATGTTCTCGGAGACGTTTTACGCCGATGTGGTGCTCGAGGCGGGAAGACGGTTGCAGATGCCGGACGATCACGAAGACCGGGGCATCTACGTCGTCGAAGGATCGATTTCCATCGCCGGACAGGCGTTCGATGCGTCCCGGATGATGGTGTTTCGTCCCGGTGACAGGATCACGGTCGCGGCGGGAGACAGAGGTGCTCGACTGATGATCCTCGGCGGCGCGACCTTTCCGAGCCCCCGTTACATCTGGTGGAACTTCGTCGCGTCCTCGCAGGAGCGCATCGAGGAGGCCAAGGCCGAATGGCGCGCGCAGAACTGGGGCAAGGGGCGCTTCGATCTGCCGGCAGATGACCGGGACGAGCACATTCCGCTTCCCGACTGACCGGCACTGAAAGCCGGCTTTCGACCACATGGCCACGGATCGCTTCGCGTCGCACCGCGCGGTGGAGGCGAAGTCTGCGTGATCGGCCTCGGGGTTGCCGGTTCGACCCGGCAATTCCCGGCATTGCTTCTGAACGAAACGAGGATGTGCCATGAAAGCGTTGACACTGAGATCCTTCGGCGGCGTGGAAGCGTTCGACCTCCGCGACTTGCCCAAGCCTGTGCCCGGTGCCGGACAAGTCCTGGTTCGGGTCCAAGCAACTTCCATCAATCCGTTGGACTACCAGGTCCGGCGCGGCGACTATGCCGACCTGGTGCAACTGCCGGCGATCACGGGACACGACGTGTCGGGCGTTGTCGAGGCGGTCGGGCCGGGCGTGAGCACCTTCTCTCCCGGCGACGACGTCTGGTACACCCCACAGATATTCGACGGGCCGGGAAGCTATGCCGAGTACCACGTCGCCGCCGAAGGGATCGTCGGAAAGAAGCCTCCCTCGTTGAGCCATCTGGAGGCCGCAACCTTGCCCCTGGTCGGCGGCACGGCGTGGGAAGCGCTGGTCGTGCGTGCGGCGCTGAGGGTGGGGGAAAGCATTCTGGTACACGGCGGCGCGGGAGGGGTCGGCCATGTGGCGATCCAGCTCGCAAAGGCCATCGGCGCAAGAGTGTTCACGACCGTGCGTGAAGCAAACTTCGAGTTCGCGCGAAGTATGGGTGCGGATGTGGTCATCGACTACGCAAAAGAGGATCATGTCGACGCGATCATGCGGGCGACCGACGGCCGCGGAGTCGATGTCGTGTTCGACACCATCGGTGGCAACACCTTGTCGCGCAGCCCCGACGCGCTCGCACAGCTTGGCCGCGTCGTCACGATCGTGGACATTGCACAGCCACAGAACCTGGTTCAGGCCTGGGGCAAGAACGCGAGCTATCACTTCGTCTTCACGAGACAGAACCGGGGCAAGCTCGACGAGCTGAGCGCATTGGTGGAACGCGGTCAGCTGCGGCCGCATCTGGGCGCCGTCTACTCGCTCGCCGAGATTCCGCTCGCCCATGCCCGGCTGGAGGCCCCCAAGAACGGGGTTCGCGGAAAGATCGCGATAGCGGTCGGGCCGTCGGCTGAGCTCGCAAGCGCGGACGCCTGACTGCCGCCCGAGCCTTCCCTCGGCAGCGTCGGCGGCAGGTGCGACAACGCGCCCGCGGAGACGATCGACGGCTTCGACGAGGCCGAGCTCGACCACCGGCGCGGGGAGAGGGTTGGCGGAGGGTCCTCTCGGGAGCGATGGCATCAGCCGCCCCGTCAGGCGGCGCGCGGGCGGCGGACGAAGAAGAACTGGCTCAGCAATTCTGAATCCGTATGCCCCTCGCGGATCTCGGCCAACGCCTCCGCGCGGCTCATGAAGCGGATCGCCCCGCGGTGGCTGGTATCGGTCGAGTTGCTATAGGGCGCGTCGATCAGTTCGGCATGCGCCGAAGCGATGAGCTCGCGGATGCGGGGTTCCGCCAGCACGGTCATCTGCATGCTGACGCCCGCGGTTTCGGCATCCTTTCCCATCAGATGCTTGATGCCGCTGACGAAGGGCCGCGGCAGGGCGGCGCGCAGGCTCGACTTCAGGCTGCGCCATTGCCGGCGCGGACCCGACAGGACGGTGCCGGTCGGGATCTGGAAGGCGGCGACACCGCCCGGGGCCAGCACGCGCAGGAACTCGGCGATGAAGACCGGCTGCAAGGCGCCCGGGACATGCTGCAGCACGATGTGGCTGTAGACGAAGGCGATAGAGCCGCTTTCGACCGAGGGCAGCCCGGCGGCATGGTTCACCCGATACTCGGCGCGGGCAGGGTCGCCTTCCGCGAAGCGCCGGGCCAGATCCACCATCGTTTCCGACACGTCGATGCCGATGCCGGAGGCGAACCGCGTCATCAGCGCGCGGGACAGCCGGCCGACGCCGCAGCCGAAATCGAGGAAGCGGCCCGTGAAGTCGACCGTCATGCCGAGCCGGGCGACACGGTCGAGCACGATCGCCGCTTCCGCCCGGCCGGTTTCGAAGAACTCCTCCACGTCCCAGGACCGGTCAGTCCTGTCGCGATCGGTCAGGATGGCCCAGAGCGCGTTTCGGCGGGCGTTCTGCTCCCATTCGGAGGCGTTGCGGTCCAATGCCGTCATTGCCGTCGTTTCCTCCTTCCGTCGTGGGCTAGGGGCGCATGCCGTAGGCGGGCGCCCGCGGGTTCAGCCAGCGGCGCAGCCAGGTCTTGGCGGGCAGTTCGAACCAGCGCCAGGTTATCCAGGCGATGAGGATCAGCACCGGAATGAAGATCAGCCCGGCGACGGGCGCGAACTCGGCGATCTTGCGGTCGTAGATCATCTGCGGCAGGCCGGAGGCGATGATCACCAGCGGGGTATGCAGCAGGTAGATGGAGTAGGAGGCCCCGCCCAGGACGGCGGCGATCCAGCCGAGCGGCCGGGGCAGCGTCAGCCCCGACATCAGCACGATGATGACGGGAAAGACGACGATCACGGCCAGCAGGTCGTTGGCGACGCTCCAGCCCTCGGGGAGCAGCATGCGCCCGTTCAGCATCACGACCAGCAGGAGCAGGGCCAGCGTGATGAAGACCGGCCCGGACCGCACGAGGTCGGCGATGCCCAGGCGATAGATGGCGACGCCGGCGAAGAAGGAAAAGGTGACGCGGACGAACCCTTCGGCGAAGTTGGGTCCGCCCCAGCCGAGGTCGAGCGTCGCATGCGCGATGCCCATGACGACGAGCGCCACCGCCGAGGCGAGGACCAGCTTCAGGAGCCGGTCCATGTCGATGAAGCGCCAGAACAGGAAGAAGACCAGGTTCACCCACAGTTCGAAGAAGATCGACCAGGAGGCGCCGTTGAAGGGAAACAGCGAGCGTACCTCCCAGGGCGGGAAGAAGCTCGGGATCATGGCGAGATTGGCGATGAGGGTGAGCGCCACCTTGTCCTGGTCGACGATCGCCCCGAGCTTGGAGAACTGCTGCAGGTTGACGGCGGCGAAGCCGAGCAGGGTGGCCGCGGCGAAGAGGGGATAGAGACGCGCCAGGCGTTCGACGAAGAACGCCCGGAAACTCAGCCCGCGCGCGATCTTGCCGTCGTAGTTGGCCGCGATGACGAAGCCGGAGAGCATGAAGAAGAGGTCGACGCAGAGGTAGCCGCTGGCGAAGAGCTTGGCGTCGCTGAACAGCAGGAAGCGCACGTGGTAGACGCAGACGATCAGCGCGGCGACGCCGCGCAGGAGATCGAGCGCCTCGTAGTGCTGCGGCTTCACCGGTTCGATCGTGACGCTGGCGCCGCTCATTCCGCAGCCTCCAGTTCCGCCATCCGCGCCGCGGGCCGGCGCGCCAGCCGCGACACCAGCCCGCGGTAGTGGATCAGGTAGCGGTCAGGGCCGAAGCGATCGCAGAGCGCGGCATGGCTTCGCCGGATCTCGGCCCGCAGGACCGGCGCCTGCTCCAGGAGCGCGCGCATCCCGGCGGCCAGGGCCGGCACGTCGCCCTGGGGGACGCCGATTCCGACATCGAGGCCGTGGAGATAGCCGTCGATCCCGCTCCCCTTCGTATAGAGGATCGGCACGCCGGCCATCAGCGCTTCCACGTAGGACATGCCGAAGGTCTCGTTGCGCGCCGCGAGGACGAAGCCGGCATAGCCGGGCAGGCGGCCGATCACCTCGGCATTCGCAAGGGTGCCGAGGAAGCGGACCGCGGTCCGCACTCCGTGCCGTTCCACCAGCGCGTCGACTTTCGCCTGCACGCCCGGGGAACTCCACCCGATCACGTCGAGCGTCAGTTCCGGCCGCGCCTGCCGGGCGAGCGCCAGCGCCGCCAGCAGATCGGGCAGGCCCTTGCGGCGGTGAACGTGCAGATCCATGACCGTCACCAGCCGCGCGGCGGCGGGTTCGACGCGGTCCGGCGGGGTGGACGGGGCGATGAAGTTCGGCAACAGGCTGCTGTCCCGCGTCAGGCCGGGATAGCGCGCCTCGATCCGCGGGCGGAACCAGGCGGAGACGTAGTAGAGGCATTCCGCGCCGGCCACGACCCGGCCGAACAGCGACTTCAGTTCGGGCTTGAAGCGGAAGAACTTGTCTTCCACCTCGCCGCGCACGGCGCAGGTGTAGGGCAGGCCGCGCCGCTCCTTCAGCGCCAGGGCCACGACACCTTCGATGGCGAGCTTGTGGGCGCTCACCAGGTCCGGCCGGCGGCCTTCCTCGTCGAGCAGCCTCTCCACCGCGCCGGCGAGCAGCCGCATCGACCAGCGATGCAGAATCCCGCCCGGCAGTGCCCAATAGCCGAGCGCCACGACCTTCCGGTTCCCGTTCCAGGCGAAGGCGCGGCAATAGGTGCGGCGGGGATCTCCGCAGCGCTTGAGCGAAACGATCAGGTGGTCGAAGTCCGGCAGCCGGTCGATGAAGTTCTTCACCGCGGGGGTGGTGCGGTTGCGCACCGGATCGGGGTACTCGCCGGTCAGGTGCAGGATGAGGGGGCGCCGGGCCGTCATGATCGCGCCTCGCCGCCCGCCGCCGCGCCACCGCCGGCCGTCAGGTCGAGGCCGCGGCGGCGCTGGCGCAGGACGCGGGCGAGGAAGACGGCGTTGCCGACCAGATAGCGCTGCCACATGCGGCGCGGCTCGATGGCGAGGCGGAACACCCATTCCAGGCGCGCCGCGCGCATCCAGCCGGGCGCGCGCGGCACACGGCCGGACAGGAAATCGAACAGGGCCCCGACGCCGAAGGCGAGCCGGGCGCCGCTCTCTCCCAGATGCCGGTGGATCCAGAGTTCCTGTGCCGGGTTGCCGAGCGCGACGAGCAGGAGATCGGCCCGCGCGCTCCTGATGCGGTCGACGATGCCGGGCGCCGCGTCTTCGGGAAAGTATCCGTGATGGGCGCCGACGACCCGATGCCGGGGGAAGCGCGCGGCGAGCTGCGCCGCGGCCGCCTCGACCACCTCGGGGCGGCCGCCGAGCAGGTAGATGCGGTGGCGGATTTCCGTATCCGCCAGATAGGCGGGGACGAAATCGGTGCCGTTCAGGTTCGCCGGAAAGGTCTCGCCGTAGATCAGGCGGCTCGCGATGTCGACCCCGATGCCGTCGTTGAAGACCAGGAAGTCACGCAGGCAGCGGCGCAGCTCCGGCCGCCGGTGGGCGACGTTCGCGGTATGGGCGTTCGCGAAGGCCACCGCCGTCGGCGCGCCCTCGACGACCCGCCGGTCGATGGCCGCGATCGCCTCGGCCCTGGAGGCGACGGCCAGATCGAGGCCGAGGAGGTGGCGCCGGCGGGTGCCGAGCACGTCGCGGTAGATCTCCTCGATGCGGGCGGCCACGGCGGTCCAGCGGTAGCGGCCGGCGAAGGCGATGGCGGCCTGCCGGAGGGCGCGATGGGTCTGCGCATCCCGGGGCAGCATGGCGAGCAGCGCGGCGGCGACGGCCTCCGGATCGTCGAAATCCCCGATCACGCCGAGACCGGAATCCTCCGCCACCTTGCGGAAGGCGGCGATGTCGTTCAGCACCGGAATGAGGCCGGCGGACATGCCTTCGATGACGGAAATGCCGAACCCCTCATAGGCGGAGGCGCTGGCGATGAAGGAGGAATCGGCCAGCCGGGCGGCGATGCCGGCATCGTCCAGCCCGGTTTCGATCCGCACCGCCGCGGCGACGCCCCGCGCTTGGGCGAGGCGGGTGAGGCTCGCAGCGTCCTCGTCCCAGGGCAGACCGATCAGGTCCAGGCCCCATTCCGGGTCGCTCCGGCGCAGCACCGCGAGCAGGTCGATGAGCCGGTCGAGCCGCTTGTTGGATGAGAAGCGGCCGATGAAGACCATCCGCTTGCGCAGCGTGGATGCGCCCGCATCGGCGAACTTGGCGGTGTCGACGCCGTTCTCGACCAGGGTCATGCCGGTGGGGCGGATGGCGGCGAAGACGCCGAAATCATGCACGCTGGAGGCGAGAACGGCGCGGTAGGCGCCGATGGTCGTCCGCGTCACGGTGCGGAAATAGACCTGCTTCAGCCGGCTGGCGAAGCCGGTGTGGAAGAAGCCCCCATGGGTGGAGACGACCATCGGCCGGCGATGCAGGAGGCGGGTCAGGGCGGCGAAGTCGAAGAAGAAATCCACCGCATGGACATGAACGATGTCACAGCCGTCGATCGCCGTGAGCATGCCGGGAGCGAGGGGATAGCGCCGGCTTCCGCGCCAGGGGATGCGGACGATCTCGACGCCTCCGATCGTTTCATGCCGGGGAAGCGTGCGATCGGGTTCGGCATAGAGCCGGTCCAGCGTCACCACGCGCACCGAGTGTCCCGCCTGCGCCTGTTCACGGGCGAGGTTGGAGACGTAGTTCTCGAGCCCGCCGATGGCGGGGTGGAACTGGCGCACGACATGGGTGATGCGCATGCGGGCCTTCCTCAGTACATCGTGGGTGTCGGCAGGCCGATGCAGGCGCGCAGCTTGCCCAGATTGAGCCAGGCCTTGACCTGCATCCGCCAGGCGGCGGCGCGCCGGAACCGGCGCATCCCGACCGCCAGCCCGTAGAAGGCCACGGTCTTGACCGCCGACCACAGGAGCAGACGCAGCCGGCCGGAAAGCGCCGGAGAGCGCAGGACGAGCTCACCCGTCGTCTGGCCCGCCCGCAGCGCGCGCCGGCGCAGATAGGACGGCGCGATGCGCCCCGCCGGCACCTCCTCGCGCACAACCGCCTCGCGGCAGCAGACGATGCGGGCACCGGCGGCGCGCAGCCGGCTGAAGAAATCCGAATCCTCGCCCCCCGTCCGGCCGAAGCGCAGATCGAAGAGGAGTTCATTGCGCCGGACCGCCGCCGCGCGGACCAGCGCATTCGCGGTCGATCCGCTGTCGCGCGGGGCGCCGGTCGGACCCCAGTCGCGCGACAGCGGGTCGGCGGCCACGAGCCAGGCGGGCGCCTCCGCCGGATAGGCGGCGACGACGCGACCGAGGACGACGTCCGCCTGGCAGTCGCCGGCGGTCTCGAGGAGCCGCACCAGCCAATCGGAATCAGCCACCTCGTCGTCGTCCAGGAAGGCGAGCCATTCTCCCCGCGCGAGGACCAGGCAGCGGTTGCGGGCGGCGGATATGTTGCGCTCGGCCTCGATCGCATAGGCGACCGGGATTCCGCTGGCGGCGGCGAAGGAGACGACCGCCTCGCGCCCGGAGCCCTCGGCATCGTTGTCGACCACGACGATCTCGAGCATGGCGCCGGCCGGGAGCAGCTGTTCGGCGAGAGACTCGAGCGTCGCCGCGACGCTGGTCCGGCGATAGGTGCAGAGACAGACCGAGATCAGCATCGATCGGCCCTCCCCCGCCGCCTGGTGGGCAGGGCCGGCGGCGTACCACCCCGCGGGCCAATCGGCCGCATGGTACGCGCCGCCAGGGCGGCGGCGACAAGGAGGAAGATCCAGACAGGATGGAAGCGCCGCGCGGCAGTGGATTCGAACAGGTTGTGGAAGGCCGAAAAGGCCAGGAGCATCAGGATCAGGAGACCGAGGCCCGGGCGCTGCACGAAGATCCGCTGGCCCCGGAGCGCCACCGTGACGAAGAGCGCGAGGACGATGGCGAAGCCGACGGCGCCGGTCTCCAGCAGGATGTCAAGATACCCGTTATGGGCCTGCAGGATGCTGGCGATCAGGTCGCTCGTGGAATGGGTGGCGGCGGAGTTCTCGCCGATGCCCCAGAAACCGTTGAAGCCATGGCCGACCAGCGGCCTCTGCAGGATTTGGTCCCAGGCGAAGGCCCAGATGTCGGTGCGGCCGGTGAAGGTGCGGTCGCCGAACAGCGACTGCAGGATGTCGCCGCTGGTCCAGCCGCCGATTTCGACCGCGATCAGGACCGGCGGAATGAGCAGCGCGGTGATGGTCGCGCCCAGGAAGGCGGCCGGCAGGCCGGTCAGCCGGGCCAGCAGCGCCGAGCCGAGGCCGATCGCCGGCACCAGTCCGGCGAGCAGCAGCGAGGTCTTCGACTGGCTCAGCACCAGCAGGACCAGGGCGACGGGCAGGCCGACCAGGGCCATCGCACGGAGCGATCCCTTCAGCCCGACCCCGGTCAGGCAGACGATGAAGGCGAGCGCGGCGAAGAGGCCGAGCTCGTTCTTCTGGAAATAGATGCCGGCATGGCCGAGCGGCGTCGGTGGCCGGAGCCCGATGGCGAGGACATTGACCACCAGCGCCGCGAAGACGACCCGCAGCAGCGTCGCGTGCACGTCCTCCGGCCTGTCGGTCGCATAGACGGAGAAGACGACGGCACCGACCACGCAGACCTGCAGCAGCAGGCGGCGGAAGACGATGTCGGGCGCGACCGCCCATAGAAGCGTGGCCGCGCTCCAGAGGAGATAGGCGGCGACCGGCCAGAGATCCCGCGCCACGACCGGCCAGGAAAGCCTGCGGCCCACGAAGATCGAGCCCGCCAGCATCAGCAGCCAGAAGACCTGGTTGATCGAATTCGAGGCGGAAGCCTCCACATTCGCATCGGTGCTGAGATCGGCATAGCCGCCTTCGATCAGGGGCGAGACGACGAGCGGATAGGCGAGCGCCGCGGCCAGCAGGGCGTGCGCCTCCCATGCCTTCCGCTCGCCGGCGGGGCGTGCCGGCAGGGCGGGACCTCTGCTCGTCATCGCCACCATGTGTCAGTCCCGGATCCGCATCGGTCAGCCGATGTATTCGTTCGGAATAACGTGGCTCGCCCGGTCGTTCCGCGGCTGGCGCAGCGGATGATCGAAGACATGCAGCTGATACAGCTGGTCGAGGTAGCGGGCGTTCTTGAACAGCCGGTGGCTGCGCACCATCGGCACCGGAGCGATCTTGCGCATCGCATTCTCGGCGTTGAACTCGTTCACCGCCAGGAGTTCGCCGCACCAGGGGTTGGCGTTGTCGATGACGATGTCGTCGAGATAGAGCTGCATCGTCGGCAGGTACTGCGTGGGCACGCCCTTGAAGACCTCGAGCGCGCGTTTCGAGGAGGAGTAGTAGTCGACATCGAGCGAGACGAAGGCGAGGGGGGCTTCCGGCGACAGGCCCGCCAGGAAGCTCGGGATGGTGTCCTCGACATCGCCGATCAGCAGTCGCGCGAAGCCGGGCAGCGCGCGCTGCAGCCCTTCGACATCCATCGGGAAATCGGCCGCCTGCCAGAGTTCCGGATGGTCGCGATGGTCGATCGCCGCGGGCATGCCGGTGCCGGTGTCGAAGCCGTAGACGTCGAATTCGATGCCGGTGACCCTGGTGGTGGATACGGCGAGCTTGCACATGTTGAGGAGGCCGGCGCCGTTGGCGACGCCGAACTCGGCGATGCTGACGCGGCGCAGGCCCATCTTCTTCGCCTCGTCGGCGACGCGCAGCAGCGGCCAGGCGAATTGCTGGCGGATGACGAGATCACAGGCCACCTTGGCCCGATAGGAACCGAAGAGGGCGACGAAGACCGAGGCGATGTTGAGGTGCAGGGGCTCGGTCAGGCGCTCGAGCAGCAGTCGCCTGAGGCGGGTGCGCCGGGTCAGCCGGCTCAGGATGTAGCGGTCCAGCACTGCGGCGCCGCCGAAGCCGGCGCCGGCGGTACCGGTACGGGCGGTCTGCGTGGGTTCGGCGGCGATGCTCATGGGCGTCTTCCTTCCGTCACGTCCTGGCGGATTGCGGCGTTGCGATGAGGGGGGCGCTGTTCGAACGGAACTGATGCCAGGCGAGAAGGCTCCAGCTCAGCCCGGCGAGGAGCGCATGGCTGCCGATATTGGCGAGGGCGGCGCCGAGAGCACCGTAGCGGGGGATCAGCAGCAGGCAGGCGGCGAGCATCGCGGCGGCGGCGACGACATGGGCGAGGCTGCGCGCCGACTGATGGCCGGAAGCGGTGAGTGCGTCGGCGGCAATGTTGTAGGCCGCATGCAGGAACGGGAGCGCCGCCAGCCAGTACAGCAGATGGCCCGCCTCGGCGTATTCAGCACCGAGCAGCCAGGGCAGCGCCTGCGGCGCCAGCGCGATGCCGATGCCGGCGAAGACCGAATAGCCGAGCGCCAGGGGCAGGATGCGGAGCGCGAAGCGCAGGCTGCCCCGGGTGCCGTCCTGGCCATGGCGGAAGAAGCTCGCGTAGGCCGCGTACATCAGAGAGCGGATCGGGATGATCGCGGCATCGGCGATGCGGAAGGCGGCGGCGTAGAGGCCGGTCGCCTCCAGCGAGGCGAGGCGGGTGAGCAGCGGCTTGTCGATGTCGCGGAGGGTGAAGTAGAGCGTCGACTGCAACGAGGACTGAAGTCCGAAGCCGAGGTCCCGCCAGAGCACGGTGAACTTGGGCCGGCCGTGGTCGCGCAGCACCCAGGCGAGCGAGAGCAGCGCGGCGAAGGCGGCGCCGCCGGCATAGAAGAGGCCCCAGGTGGCGATGTCGAGGCGGCCGATCAGCAGGAAGGCGAGACCCGCGGCGGCGAGGCGGCTGGCGCTGAATCCGATGTTGATCGCGGCCGATTTTGCCACCCGCTCGGTCGCCTGGTAGCAGGCGGCGCAGAGGAGCGACACGCGCAGGAAGAAGAGATCGCCGACCGCGATCACCGCGATGGTGAGGGGATCGAGCCCAAGGCCGCCGAGGAGGGGCGCCGCGAGGAGGACGAGGCCGGTCAGCACCGGGGTGGTGAGCGCGAGCAGGACGAGTCCGCTGCCGAAGCCCTCGGCGAGGCGAGTCCTGTCGCGCGCCACGCTGCGCACCAGCAGCACCTCGCAGGCGAGGCCGGCGAAGGTGGAGACGATGGCGACCAGCGCGGTGAGGCCGACGAAGGCGCCGAAGGCGCCGGGCCCGAGCAGCCGGGCGACGAAGACGAAGAGCGCGATCTGCAGGAGCAGCCGCCCACCCGTGCCGGCGGCCATGACGCCCGTGTCGACGATCAGCCGGGAACGGGCGAGCCGGCCAGCGATCCGCTGGCGCAGGCCCACCCCCGCCGGCGGGATACCCGCGCTAATAGGCGTTCTCGCGCTTCAGGATGATGCGGGTGGTGGCGAGCACGATCTTCAGGTCGAGCCAGATCGACCAGTTGTCGATGTACCAGAGATCGTATTCCAGCCGGCGCCGGGCCTTCTCCATCGTATCGGTCTCGCCGCGGAGCCCGTGCACCTGGGCCCAGCCGGTGAGACCGGGCTTCACCCGGTGGCGCATGAAATAGGCGTCGACCGCCTCGTGATAGAGGCTGCCGGCGGCCTTCATGCGCAGCGCGTGCGCCCGCGGCCCGATCAGCGACATCTCGCCCCGCAGCACGTTGATCAGCTGGGGCAGTTCGTCCAGGCTGCTGGCGCGAAGCCAGCGGCCGACGCGGGTGACGCGCGGGTCGTCGCGCACCGTCTGCCGCGCCCCGGTCGCGTCGCCCATCTCGGAGTACATGCTGCGGAACTTCAGCACGCGGATGACGCGGTTGTTGAAGCCGAAGCGCTCCTGCACGAAGAGCACGGGCCCTCGGCTGTCCAGCTTGATCAGCAGCGCGATCAGCAGCATCAGCGGCCCGAACAGGCACAGGAGGCCGGCGGCGAGCGCCTTGTCCTCGATCGACTTCAGCACCGCCGACCAGTTCTTCAGCGGCTTGTCGACGATCTTGGCCACCGGTACGCCCCCGACCTCGCCGGTACCCAGAATCGGCAGGTGCTCGGCGATCGGATCGAGGCTCAGGCGCAGATCGACGGGAAGGCTCGACAGCTTGCGGAAGATCTCCTGCAACCGGCCCTGGGCGCTCAGCGGCAGGGCGACGACGATCTCGTCGATCTCCGCCTCGCGGGTGAACTCGACCAGGTCCTCGACGCTGCCCATGACACGATGGCCGCCGGGCGAGCGGTGCGGGATGCGGGTGGCGCGGTCGTCGAACACGCCGACGATGCGGATCCTGTCCTCGGTGGTGTGGATGAGCTTGTCGATCAGCTGCCGGCCCGGCTCGCCGGCGCCGACGATGGCGACCCGGCGCGAGACGAGCCCGCGCGCCTCCCAGGTGCGGATGCGGTACTGCAGCGCCAGCCGGCCGATGCACATCAGCGCGAAGGCGGAGAGCATCCAGGTGACGGCCCAGCCGCGCGAGTAGAAGTCGGAGGTCTTGGTGACGAAGGCGGCGGCGAGGCCGAGGCCGCAGACCACCGCCCAGACGGTCGCCACCTTGCCGATCTGCCGGCGCGCGTCGCGCAGGCGCTGGAAGGAATAGGCGTCCGTGAGTTCCAGCGCGAGGAGGGTGATCGCGGCGATGACGATGCTGACCAGAGAATAGCGGTCGATACCGTGCGGCAGCTCGCCCCGGTATAGGGTGAGATAGGCGGCGTAGGCCAGGGCGGAACTGCCCAGGATCGTCACCGCGTCAAAGATCTTCAGCCCGCCCGAGACGAGCTCGCGCGAGATGCTGGCCTGCTCTCCTGTGGCCTGACGGCCAGGACGGATGCGCGGCACGGTTGCCGGTACGGAGGGGGCCCTGGATTCCATCGGTCGACTCTCCACGCTGTCGGCTCTGATCCCGCGCCACACCCGAAAGCCGTCACCCCCTGGCCCGCGGCGCCCGCTACGGAGCGATTCGCACGGGCGAACTCTCCGCTAACTATAATTGACGCACTCAGTTCCGGTATCTCACAAAACTTTGATATCAAGTTGTTGCGGTGCAATGCGATAGGATGTGCACGTTTGCGATCCAGGTGATCGCGCTGGATGCTGGCATGTTGGGCAGAAAATGATCGTTAAGTCGCGTGATATTATTGTGATAAATAGGGGAATTAAGCCATCTATATGTCATTATTATATTTGTTGCGCTGCACATAATCAACATGCACAAATATTCGACGCGAATGCTTAGAATGATGAGGCCCGTGGAACTTTTCGCCAGCCCTCTCGTTGGTGGGGCTGCGGGGAGCCTCCGGCGGACGGCGAAGCGGGGCGAGACGCCGGCGCGGCGGGGCTCGAAACCCTGTTTGCCGAGCCACGGCATGGACGAGAGAGGGAAACTGATGCTCGGGACCGACCCAGCCGGAGCCGCGATACCGAAGCGTTCGAGCGCGAGGAAATGGGGCGTGCTGGCGCTGCTGTTCGCGGGCGCCGTTGCTGCCTGCGCCCCGCTGCCCACAGTGCCCGAAACGGCGCCGCCGCCGCCGCCCACCATCCCGCCGCGCTATGTGCTGCAGCCGGGCGACCAGCTCGAGGTCAAGTTCCTGTTCAATCCGGAGCTGAACGAGCAGGTGACGGTCCAGCCCGACGGACGTTTCACCCTGCCGATGGCCCCCGACACGGAAGCGGCGGGCCGCACGCTCGAAGCGGTCACCCGCGACCTGAACACCGCCTATGCGCGCGAACTTCGCGACCCCCGGGTGGTGGTTCAGCTGAAGAACGCATTGCCCTCGCGCGTCTATGTCGGCGGCGAGGTCGTGGCCCCGGGCGAATACATCAATGTCGGGCCGCCGCTCACCTTCGCCCAGGCCATCGCCCGGGCCGGCGGGCTGAAGAACTCGGCCAACCAGGAAAAGATCATCATCGTGCGCCGCGGGCCCGACGGGAAGGCGACGCCCTATGGCGTCAACTTCGTCAAGGCGGCGGGGGGCGAAGGCGACGCCGACGTGGTTCTGGCGCCCTACGACCATGTCTTCGTGCCGCGCACCGGCGTGGCGAACGTCTACCTGGCCTATCAGCAGTACTTCCAGCAGTTCCTGCCGAGCAGCCTCGGTATCGCCATCCAGCCCTAGGCCGGCCGCGGCCCCAAGCGACAGTCCGGAGCGAGGTGAAGCCGATGATGATCCCACGATCCGCACGCGGCGTGCTGAACAGCGCCTTCCGCCGCCGCCGACTGTTCATCGGCGTATTCCTTGCTTCGCTCGCCGCCACCGCCGCCGGCTGCCTGATGCTGAAGACCAACTACAGGAGCGACGCGCTGCTGCTGGTGAAGTTCAACGGCCGTGCCGGCGGCACGGACGCGCTGTCCGGCTCCACCATCTCGGCCCAGGCGACCGAGCGCAAGGAAGTGATGAATTCGCAGGCGCAGATCATGCGAAGCCGCGACCTGCTGACCACGCTGATCCGTCAGGTCGGGGTCGACAAGCTCTATCCAAAACTCCTCGCGGACGGGGCCGACCCGGCCGATGCCACCGACAAGGCGGTCGTGCAGCTGTCCAAGGATCTGCGGGCGGAGCCGGCGAAGGATGCGAACGTGCTCGAGGTTTCGCTTCTCAATGCCGACCCCATCGTGGCCGCTTCGGCGCTGAGCGCGCTGGTGGAGCAGTTTCGCATACGCCAGACCGAGGTGTTCCTCGATCCGCAGTCGAACTTCCTGCAGGAGCAACTCGAGCGGGCCAAGCAGCAGCTCTCCGCGTCGCAGTCGGCGGTGGAGAGCTTCAAGACCGATTCCGGGATATCGTCATTGGACGAGGAACGCTCGCTCCTCATCAAGATCCGGGGTGACATCCGCTCCAGCCTGGCCCAGCAGCAGGCCAGGCGCGACGAGGCCGAGAGCCGCTTCCGGGCGCTGGAAGGCTCGATACGTCGCGTGCCGGAGACGATCCAGCTGTCCGATGAGAACGACCGGTTCAAGTCGGTGGACGACGCCAGGGCCCGGCTCACGGAACTGCGCGCCCGGCAGACGGAACTCGGCAACAACTATCGCGAGGACAGCGTCGCCATGCGGACGCTGCAGGCGCAGATCAAATTCGCCGAAGAGGATCTGAAGGCCAGATCGGGTGAGTCCCTGGCCCGGGTGCGCACAGGTCCCAACCCGGTCTTTCAGGAGATTCAGGCCGACCTGACCCGCGCCCGGGCCGAGGCGGCGGCGGCGGCGGCGGCCGTCGGGCCCCTTCAGGCCGAACTGTCGCAGGTGGAGCGACGGCTCGAGGGACTGTCGGGCAAGAGCGGGCGGCTGCAGGAGCTGATGCTGCAGCGGCAGATGGACGAGGAGCAGTTCAAGAGCCTGATGCAGCGAAGCGACGAGGCCCGGGCCGCCGCGCAACTCCAGCGCCAGAACGTCACCTCGGTCGTCGTCATCCAGCAGCCCACGATTCCGACCGAGCCGGCCCGCCCGCGGCTTCTCTACATCGCCGCCCTGGGCGTCGTCGGCGGCCTGGGTCTCGCCGCCGTGGTCGCGCTGGTGCGCGAACTGATGGACCAGACCTTCAGCTTGCCGGAACAGATCCCCGGCGCGCTCGACGTGCCGGTGCTCGCCAGTTTCGGCACCTTCCGACGCCGCCCGGGGGAGGGCATCGCTTGACCCGGATCTATGCAGCCCTGCAGCGCCACCAGGAGCAGGTCGGCGCCAGCATCCTCGAACCCAGGCCGGCCTTCGCGCCGACCCAGCTGCCGAGGCGAACCGTGAGCGCTCTCTATCACTCCGTTCAGGCACGACTGCCGGAAGGTGCCGAGCCGATCATCCTGTTCGCGTCGGCCTGCAAGGGCGAAGGCACGAGCACCATCGCCAGCGACCTCGCCGTCGTGACCGCCGAAGACATGGGAAAGCGCGTGCTGCTGGTGCGGGTCGTGCGCACCCCGACGCGCCGGCTGCCGGGACTGAACGGCGGGCTGGAAGCGGCGATCGACGGTGAAGCACGACTGGACGAGGTGATCGCGCGCGGTCCGGGGCCGGGGCTGCAGCATACGACGCTGACACTGGACGAGCAGGGCGGCCGCCAGGCGCTGAACGGCCCGGCGCTCAGGACCGTCCTGCGCGCGGCGCTGAACGCCGCCGACATGGTGCTGATCGACGCGCCGCCGATCCTGACCGATGTGGCCGCGGTCGCGCTGGCCCGCCACTGCGGCGGCGCTGTGCTGGTGATCGAGGCGGAGCGCACGCGTGCACCCCTGGTGCAGGAGGCGCGCGCCCTGATCGAGGAACAGGGCTGCCCCGTGATCGGGGCGGTCATGAACAAGCGGCGCCTCCACATCCCGAACGCCATTTATCGGATGTTGTGATGCGCCGGTTCGCGCCCGCGCCGTTCCTGGCGATTCTCTTCCTCTCCCTCTCCCCGCCGGTGGAGGCCGCGCCGTACTGCGTCGGGTCCCAGGGCGTGCCGGCGCAATGCATCCACCACGACGTCGGCCAGTGCCGGGCGGATGCGCGGCGGATGAAGGGCGTCTGCTCGCTCAACGCCTCGGAGGTGAAGCTCTCGGGGGGAGAGAACTTCTGCGTCGTGCGCAACGGTCCCGTCGTGCAGTGCCTTTATCCCGACCGGCGCTCCTGCGAGCAGACGGCCGGCCGTGAAGGCGGCATCTGCGTCGATTCCCAGGGCCGTGCCGCACGCCCCGACCCGGACCGTCCACAATAGGGCGGTCCGTCCCGGCCGGAGGGTGAAGCCTCGACGCGGATGGACGGCGGGTGCCCCGGCCCCCCGCCGACAGTCGGGTCAGCCGCTGTTCTGCGCGCGGGCGGCGGAAGCGGGCACGATCGGGATCTCGTGGTCGGCGAGCGGGGCCAGCGACTTCTTGCGCGCCAGGGCCGCGGCGATGTAGGGCGCGAGTTCCGCCTGCTTCCTGGCCTCGCGCTCTTCCTTCTTGGCGGCGAATTCCGGCAGCACTTCGGCGGCGAAGCGCTTCAGCGAATCACAGATATCGGCGTGGCTGTTCCGCCCGGCCTGCTGCAGGAAGATGGTCTGGTCCACGCCGGCCGCCTCGAAGTTGCGGATGTGCTCGGCGAGCTGTTCCGGCGTGCCGATGCCGGGGGCCGAGTTCAGGTCGCGGCCGAGCGTCAGGTTTCCCGCCTTCTTGCGCTCCTGGAACTCCTCCCATAGCCGCGAGCGGCCCGGCCGGGTGTCCTGCGCCACGAGCGCATTGATGGCATAGCCGAAGAACTCGAAGCCTTCCTGGCCGCGCCGGATCGCCTCCGCCCGGTCGGGATGGATCGAAAAGGCCGAAACCATCGCGATATTGGCATTGACGCGATGACCCAGGGGCACGCATTGGTCCGACTTGATGATGCCGTAGTAGATCTCCGCCCATTTCTTCGCCTCCTCCGGATCGAGGAAGGAGAAGGCGAGAGCACCGAGGCCGTTCGCCGCGGCGACCTTGATCGTGTCGCGGTTGGTACAGGCCATCCACATCGGCGGGTGCGGCTTCTGCTTGGGCTTCGGCAGGACGTTCCGGCAGGGCATGGAGAAGGAACGGCCCTCGTATCCCGGATAGGGTTCCATCACCATCATGTTCGCGATCTGCTCCGCCGCCTCCAGGGACATCGCCCGCTTCTCCTTCGCGGGAATCCTGAAGCCGCCGAGTTCGAGGCGCGTGGCCCCCTCGCCGATGCCGAGATCGACGCGCCCGTTCGAGACGAGGTCGAGCGAAGAGACGGTTTCGGCGGTGCGGGCCGGGTGGTTGTAGTTGGCGATCACCTGGCGGATGCCGTGGCCGAGGCGGATACGCCTGGTGCGGCCCGCCGCGGCGGCCAGGAAGACCTCCGGCGCCGAGCAGTGCGAATACTCTTCCAGGAAATGATGCTCGACCGCCCAGGCGTGATCGATGCCGAGTTCATCGGCGAGCGCGATCTGGTCGAGGGCCTCCTGGAACAGGCGATGCTCGGACTCCTCGGTCCAGGGACGCGGCAGCTGCAGCTCGTAGAACACGCCGAACTTCATGGTGCTTCCTCCTTGCGGCCCGCCGTCGAAGCGCGGCGAGCCTTCTTCTGTGGCGAAGTCTACAGGCGGTCCCGCGCCGGGCGGAAGCCGGCCCGTGCCTGGATTCGCGACATCGGGCCGTCCCGCCCCCCGAGCCGTCTGACCCGACGATCGGCCACCGCGCGAGGCGTTTCACCGCTCCGACTGTCGAGCAGATTTTACAGTCGGGCACCGCCAGCCGGACAACCCTTTGAAATATCGTGTGTCGGTAAGCTGGATCGTTCCTTGCATGGCCCGGTCCGGGAGGAGTGTTCCGTAGCGGAGCATTCCTGAATGACGAGAAGTTCGATTGTCCTGGCCGCGGCTGCGGGGCTGACGCTGGGACTGGCGGCGATACCGGCGCAGGGCTCGCTCCTGCCCGGAGGCTCGCTCTATGCCGCCTCCACCACCATCGAAGTGATGATGATCTACGAGAATGCCGCGCACGGGCATCGTCTCGACCTGGCGATTGGCGGGAGCACGCTTTCGATCGTGAATCCGGCCGGCGGTGGATCGAAGTTCGGCAACTCGACTGCCGCCTTCCGGCAGACGATCACCGGCGCGACCATCGGCCAGCTCCTGTCCTTCACCCTGACCGATTCCGATACCGGCGTCACCTACACGACCGGCCCGGACGGCGGACCAGACGGCGTGCATCACGCCTGGATCGCCGACGTGGACGGCTTCGACGGATTCAACGGCGTGGCGAATGAAGTCACCCATGCCGATCTGATCGGCCATTTCAGCGGCCTGACGGTTTCGACCAGCGGCGGAACCTTCGCCGGCGTGAACGATCCCTACGCGCTCGCCTTCGTGCAGGATCCGACCGCGCTGTTCATCGGCTGGGAGGATCTCTGCGCCGGGCGGGCGATTCCGGCCTGCACCGGCAGCGACTACGACTACAACGACATCCTTTTCGTGATTCGCGGCGCGGCGACGGCTGTGCCGGAACCGGCCGCGCTCCTGCTACTGGGTGGCGGCATGATCGGCCTCGGTCTGCTTCGCCGACATCGGGCCATCCGCGCCTGAGGTCCAACCAGGCTCTCAACCCGGCCTTAATCCTTGTCGAGCACCTCGCCTGTGATCCGCTCCCGGTCTGCGGGAGCGGTGATCGCGCGGGGGTGCGCGCCAGGAGTGGGGGATGCGCTTTCTTTCGATGCTGGCGGCCATGCCGTTCCGGGCCTTGGGGCGGTCGGATCAGCGCAGGCGCAGGGCAAGCAGGATTTCGTGCTGATCGACGCGACCGGCTATGCCATCGCTCATGTCTATGTTTCCAAGACCAACGACGACGACTGGGGCGACGACATCCCGGGCAAGGACGTCATGGAAGATGGTGATAGGCTCACCGTCCAGTTCCCGCGCAAGGGCAACGCCTGCAAGTGGGATCTGATGGTGACCTACGACGACGATGATTCGAACGCGATCCGGCGCGGCTTCGACCTCTGCAAGATCTCCCAGATCACCCTCAAGTACAATCGTAAGACCGACACGACCACCGCCGTGACCCGATAGCGGGTGGTGCCAGCGCGCTCACCGCGTGAGACCGGCAAGAGGGGTCGACGCGGCTGCGCTGATCCGCGGCCCGATACGGATTCGTCCGTCCGGTCGATCCACCGGGTGCCGGCGGGTCAGTGCCGCCTCAGGCGAACCAGGAAGCCGTTCTGGGTGCCGAGCACGAGGCCGCCCGTCGCGGCGGCGATCCGCGTGTTCAGCGGTCCGGGCAAAGGCAGGTGGTCGACCTGCACGAGCTTCCCCTGTTTCAGGGAAATGATTCGCAGCGCCGTGCGTGACACATCCGGCAGTACGATGTCCGGCCGACCGTCGAGATCCCAGTCCAGCACGGCATGGAGCGCCAGTTCGGTGCTGCCGATCACGTGATTGCTGAAGCCGCTCAGGGCCGCAAACTCGCTCAACCGTCCGCTTTCGAGCCGCCAGACGCGCAGCGTGCCGCCGATATGCGGCGTATCCACCGCCATGATCTCGGGTTGCCCGTCGCCGTCGAGATCGGCGACCCCTACCGGGTTGAGCCAGCGGTTCGGCGTTCCGATCGGAGTCGCCGCCGCCTTCTCGACCAGAGCATCGCCGACGATTCCATAGGCGACGAGGGCCGCGCCGTGATCGAACGTCGAGCGGACGACGAGGATTTCCTCCTGTCCGTCGCCATCCAGGTCGGCGAGGCGAGGCTCCAGGTCTTCGAACACCGCGTCCGGCGGCAGCACGATTTCCGTCGTGCCGAATCCGCTTCGAAAGTAGCGAAGCGCCTCGGCTTCCAGCGCGTCGCCCAGCACGCCGTGCCGGTAGCGGGCCGTCGGACGCGCGAGCCAGGCCAGGCCGGTGTGCTGGCGGCCTGACGCCGGCCGGCTGTGTGGAAGCTGCTCCGGTTCGACGGGTTCGACCGCCGGCCGGGCTTCGGCCGGCGTGATGACGAGGCGTCCTTCGATCACGTCCGGCCGGTGCCATGCGCCATCCGCCGCGACGACGGCGCCGTCCGCCTCGATCCTCGTCACGGAGAGCGGCAGGGTCTGGACCCGCGAATCCGCGATCGCGCCGGCTGCAGCCACGGCGGTGAGGGCGAACGCAAGACAAAGGCGCGCGATCGCGGCGCCTGCCCGCGCGCCGGGGAGCCGCCCGCCTTGGCGCTTCACCGCCGCTCGAAATCGATCCGCTCGTCCACCGGCAGGCCCTGCAGGTGGCGGCGGAGCGCGTCGAGCGCCAGTTCGGTGGCACCGATCCTGACCCAGTCCCGCCCGCCCAGCATGCGGGCGGGCCGGGCGAGAGAACCGCCCGGCCCGGCGATGCCGATGCAGATGGTGCCGCCGAACTCCAGCCGGTCGGCGCCCTGATCGAGTTCGATCAGCACGGCGAGGCCATAGGTCGCTCCGCTGCGGGCGGCGAGGGCCCCAGCCGCCGCGACGGCGGCCTCCGGCCCGACAGCGGGCGCGGCGATGCCGAGGCTGGCGGCCAGATGGTCGAGATCGCGAGCCACCAGACCCTGGCGGAAGACGGCTTCCGCACCTTCGAGCGGCGCCAGCCGGGCAGCGACATGGCCGGAGGTGAACATCTCCACCACGGAGACGGTCGCCCCCTGCTCGGACAGCGCCGAGAGCAGAACGCCTTCCAATGTCTGGTCGTCCTCGGCGACGACGAAATTGCCGAGCCGGCGGCGCACCTCGGCTTCCACTGCGGCGAGCTTGGCATCGAGATCGGCGGCGTCGAGGCCGCGGGCGGCGAGCTTGGTCTCGAGCTGGGGATAGTGGGCCTGGAAGCCGAGTTTCACCGCTCCGTCGATGGCGAGGCTGTCGATGCCGGCGAGCATCTCGTCGGCGCGGGATTCGCCGATGCCGAAGGTGTGGAAGCGCTTGAGGCGACTGACACCCTTCATGCCGCTCTGGGCGAGAAGGCGCGGAAGCACCTGTTCGTCCAGCATGCGGCGCATCTCGCGCGGCACGCCCGGGGTGAAGAAGAAGCGTGCCTTGCCGATGGCGAGGGCGAAACCGCAGGCGGTGCCGATCGGATTGTCGATCATTTCCGCGGAAGCGGGCAGCATCGCCTGCTTCCTGTTGTTCGCCGGCATGACGCGATTGCGGCGGGCATAGAATTCCTGCATCCGGGCGAGCCACTCCTCATGCAGGACGAGATCCACCCCGGCGGCCTCCGCCGCGACTTCCTGGGACAGGTCGTCGACGGTCGGTCCCAGCCCGCCGTTCACGATTACCGCGTCGGACCGCGCCGCCGCCTCGCGGAAGGCGGCCAACAGCGCGTCGCGATCATCGCCGACCGTGACGCCGCGCTGCACCTCGAAGCCGATGTCGGCCAGGCGGCGGGCGATGTGGCTGTAGTTGGTGTTGACCGTCTTTCCGGTCAGGATCTCGTCGCCGGTGCACAGGATCTCGATACGCATTCGCTTCATCCTCCGCCGCCCCCGCGGCCTACTGTCAGTCCCGCCCGCCGCCGGCATGCGCATTCGTCTCCGGCATGATGTCGGCCTCCGCCGCCGTATCGGCGCCGAGGAAGGCCTCCAGGCGCATGGCTTCCTCGTCGAGCGCGCGGGCGAAGGCGCGATCCTTTGGCACCGGCCCGGCGAAGCCTGTCTTCACGTCGATGCCGCCGGCCGTCATCGCGACATTGGCCCAGCCGATCACCCTGTCGCCCCAGAGCAGGGGCAGCGCGTAATAGCCGAAGCGCCGCTTTTCGGGTGGCGTATAGGCCTCGAGCCGGTAGTCCCAGCCCCAAAGGTGCTCGAAGCGGCGGCGCTCCCAGACGATGGGATCGAAGGGGGCGAGCAGGCGCACGCGCGGCTCGTCGGCGGGAGGCTTCGCTTTCAACCCAGCCGGCCAGAGATAGGTCTCGCCGTCGATCGCCGCGCTCTCCACTTCGCCCGATCTCAGCATCCCGGCAAGGACGGCACGGAAGGGGCCGAGGCCGGGCGCCCCCCGGCGCAGCAGGCCGAAGACCCGACCCAGTCCGGCCTCCGAAGCCGGCGCCATCAGGCGCAGGACCAGCATGACCAGCCGTCGGGCGCGTTCGTCCGGCTCGAGCGGATCGGGACGGGGATGCGGCAGGGCATAGAGGCGGATGCCGTTCCGGCGGCGCGCCACGCGCAGGAGCCCGTGATGCTGGAGGAGGTGCAGCGCGCGGGTGGTCGCCTTCGACATCTGGCCCCAGCCGTTGGTGGTGCGCTCGCGCCCGAAGCTGGCTTCGAGATCGGCCGGATGGGCGAGCCGCTTCTCGGCGACGAAGGCCAGAACCTCGGCGGCGAGCCCGGCCGGCACGTGCCGGCCGCCGGGCGAGGCGGAATCGTGGCGGGGGTGCAGTAGATGCGCGGCGGCGCGAGGCAGGAAGCCGTAGGCGTAAAGATAGTCTTCTTCCAGCGCGAGGCGCCCGAAACCGCGCTCCAGGTCGCCGGCGCGATAGTCCCTCACCCGATGGCGGAGAATCAGGTCCTGGGCCCTGGCCGGCGCGCGGATGGGATCGGCCTGGACGAAGCCGAGCGCGGCAATGGCGCGGCCGAGCGTCGTCGGCGGCAACAGGGTGGCGGCCAGGGCGCGGGTGCGGATCTGCTCGAGGGTACGGGGTGGGCGCATGGGCGGCGGAGTATCGCCGAGTGCAGGCCGCGCTGCTAGGGTCTGGCCATGTTCGATCTGACGCTCAGCTTCGACAACGGGCCGGAACCATCGGTGACGCCGGGTGTGCTGGATGAACTCGGCCGGCGGGGGATCGCGACCACGTTCTTCGTCATCGGCGAGAAGCTCGCCGCCCCCGGCGGGCGGGCACTCGCCGAACGGGCGAGGGCCGAGGGCCACTGGATCGGCAACCATACCTGGACGCACTCGATCCCGCTCGGCCGGCGGACCGAACCCGATGTCGCGGAAGCCGAGATCGGCCGGACGCAGGCGCTGATGGGTGACCTCGTCCATCCCGACCGCTACTTCCGCCCCTTCGGCGGCGGCGGCCTGATCGGCCCGCATCTCATGAACGCGGCCGTGCTGAACTTCCTGCAGGCCGGGGGCTATACCTGCGTGCTCTGGAACGCGATCCCGCGCGACTTCGCCGATCCGGACGGCTGGGTGGAGACCGCGCTGGCGCAGTGCGCGACCCGACCCTGGACCCTGATGGTGCTGCACGACCTGCCGAACGGAGCAACCCGGCACCTGGCCCGGTTCCTCGACGAAGTCGCGGCCCGCGGCGGGCGGATCCGACAGGATTTTCCGCCGGACTGTCTGCCTATCGTCCATGGCGAGGCGACGGCGGAAGTCGGCTCGCTGGTGGCGGACTAGTACCCGCGCGCTTCCGCCTCGCCGCACCACAGGACATCGCGCGCATCGAAGACCGGTCTGGCTTGGCCCCGGAGCCGGCCGGCGGGAACACCTCCCAACATGAAATAGATCAGCATGAGGACGAGGTCGCGGCCGCTGCGTGCCGGCAGACCGAGGCGACCGACCGGACAGGCGTCCTTGTTCTCGAAGAGTAGCGATCCGGTGAACCAGACCGGCCTGCAGGTGTGCATGGCGGTGCGGATCACGGCGAGACGCTGCGCCCGCTCGACCGGATCGGCATAGGCCAGAATCGGTTTGCCCTTCGGATTCTCGCCGAAAAGGAAGACGAGTTCTTCGCCGGCGAGGCCATAGACGATCTCCTTGTCGTCGGCCCGTTCGCGGTGGATCAGGACCCACGGCATCGTCTGCGGCGGCAGGCGGTGCGGTGCGAAGTCGGAGAGGTGCGGAGCAGCCTCCTCGCGTCGCGCCCTTCGCCAGGCGAGAAAGCAGTCCCTGGCGCGCTGGACGGGAAGGGCATCCAAGAAGGAGGGTCCGCTCTCCCCGGACCCTAGCGACACACCCGGAACCGGCCGCGGCACATCAGCCATCGTCCAATCGCCCTCCCGCCTCGGGTGAGCATACCCGATCCGGGCATCGACGGGCGCCTAGGCCAGGAAGCCTAGAGTCCGTCCTGCTGCCGCAGGTCCAGCACGGCACGTGCGAAATCGTGCGGCGCCTCCTGAGGGAGGTTGTGACCGACCCCGGCAACGACCCGGTGCTCGTGCCCGCCGGCGAAGCGGCGGGCATGGCCGGCCGTGCCGCCGATGGCGGCGACGCCGTCGGCATCGCCGTCGAGCGTGATCGCGGGCACCGTGATCGCCGGCAGCGCCGCCAGCGCCCTCTCGATGTCCTCCACCGCCGGGTCCCCCGCGGCCAGCGCATAGCGGTGCCGATAGGATTGCACCACCACCTCGACGAAATCGGGGTTGTCGAAGGAGGGCGCCGTCGCCTCGAAGGTGGCGTCGTCGAAGGCCCAGGTCGGCGACCACAGCCGCCAGAGCAGGCGGCAGAAGGCGCGGCGGTTTCGTGCCAGTCCGGCGCGGCCGCGCTCGCCATGCAGGTAATACTGGTACCAGTAGCGCAGCTCGGTCTCCGGCTCGGCCGGCTCCCCGGAGCGGGCGATGTCCTGGATGTTGTAGCCATTGACCGAGACGAGGCCGGCGGCGCGCGCCGGCCAGAGCGCGGCGACGATGCAGGCGGCCCGGCCGCCCCAGTCGTAACCGGCGAGGATTGCCTGCCGGATGGCAAGCGCGTCGAGCAAGTCGAGCAGGTCCTTACCGAGCGCCGCCTGCTGGCCCGAACGCGGCGTCGCAGCCGATCGGAAGCGCGTCGGGCCGTAGCCGCGCAGATAGGGGACGATCACCCGGGCCCCCTCGGCGGCGAGAACCGGAGCCACCGCGTCATAGGCATGAATGTCATATGGAAAGCCGTGCAGCAGGACGACGGGCCAGCCGGCCGGATCGCCGCCTTCCTCGTAGGCGATGTCGAGAACACCCGCATCGATCCGCTTCAGCATGAATGGTCCCCTCGCCTGTCCCATGCTCTCGAAGCAAGCACCTATGCGGGCATCGGGCAACCGGTCGGTTTCCGCAGCCCGCTCCGCGGTCGCCTATTTCGGTTGAGCCGGCCCGCGATCCCACCCGGGCACGCCCGACATGTCGGGCAGGCGGTGGGCGATGCCCTTGTGGCAGTCGATACAGGTACTCTCGCCGGTGAGAAGGTAGTTGCCGTGCATGATGGCGGCGCGGTCCGACTGCTTGGTCAGGTCCATCGAATCGGCGCTGTGACAATTCCTGCATTCCAGCGAGTTGTTCGCCTTGAGCCGGACCCATTCGTGCTGGGCGAGCTTGAGGCGCATGGCGACGAACTTCTCGCGCGTGTCGATGGTACCGAAAATCTTGCCCCAGACTTCCTTGGAGGCCTGCATCTTGCGCGCGATCTTGTCCGTCCACTCGTGCGGGACGTGGCAGTCCGGGCAGGTCGCGCGCACGCCCGACCGGTTGGTGTAGTGGATCGTCGTCTTCAGTTCGGCGAAGACGTTGTCGCGCATCTCATGACAGCTGATGCAGAATTTCTCCGTGTTTGTGGCCTCCAGCGCGGTATTGAAGCCACCCCAGAAGACAATGCCGGCCGCGAAGCCGCAGACGACGAGCAGGCCCAGGCTGATGCCGGTGGCAGGCCGCACGAGCGTGAGCCAATAGGGCCGCAGGATCCTGACCAGCCCGCGGATCATCTGCGCGGCCCCGTGCCGGCGGAACCCTGGGCCTCGCGCTGGCGGGCAATCAGCGTGTCGATATCGACGAAGCCGTTTTCCACGAGCGGTTTGGCATCGTGCTGCTGCACATGGCACTGGGTGCAGAAGTATCGCCGCGCCGACACCGTCGCCAGGATCTGGTCGTCCCGATCCATGAAATGGGTGACCGAGATCATCGGTGCCCGGCTCATCTCCGACAGTTGTCGGCTGTGGCAGGACAGGCACTTGTTGGCGTTCAGCGACACCTCATACTCGCGGATCGTATGCGGGATGACCGGCGGCTGTTCCGGATAGTTCCGGGCGCGGCGCACGTCGTCGTTGATCTCCCGGGCGATCGGGCGGGGCGCCGCTTCCTCGCCGATCGGCGTCTTGCCGCGCAGGCCTGTGACCTCCTCCGCTACGGCTCCGGCGAGGCAGGCGAGAGTGAGGGAGAGGATGAGAAGGGGCTTCTTCATGGTGCGGTACTCAGCGGGCCGCCTATCCGTTCGATGCGGACGGCGCATTTCTTGAAGTCGGTCTGCTTGGAGATCGGGTCGGTCGCGTCCAGAGTGACCTTGTTGATCAGGATGCTCTCGTCGAACCAGGGCACGAAGACGACGCCGACCGGCGGCTTGTCCCTGCCGCGGGTTTCCACGCGTACGCGGACATCTCCGCGGCGCGAAACCAGCCTTACCTCGTCGCCCCGGCGGATGCCGCGCTGTCGCGCGTCATCGGGGTGCATGTAGCAGAGCGCCGATGGCACAGCCTTGTGCAGTTCCGGCACGCGGCGGGTCATCGATCCGGAGTGCCAGTGCTCCAGCACGCGGCCGGTGACCAGCCAGGTGTCGAATTCCCGATCGGGCGCTTCCGCCGGCGGTTCGTAGGGCAGTGCGAAGATCCGAGCCTTCTTGTCTTCGAAGCCGTAGAAGGCGACGCCCTCGCCCGGCTTCACATAGGGATCATAGCCCTCGCGGTAGCGCCAGAGGGTTTCCTTGCCGTCGACCACCGGCCAGCGCAGTCCGCGCTCCTTGTGATATCGGTCGAAAGGCGCGAGGTCATGACCATGGCCGCGACCGAAGGCGGCGTATTCCTCGAACAGGCCTTTCTGGACATAGAAGCCGAAGGCCTCGGATTCGGCGTTCCGATAGCCGGCCTCGATCTCGCCGTTGGGATAGCGGTCGACGGTGCCGTTGGCGAAGAGCACCTGGTAGAGCGTCTTGCCGCGATAGGCCGGATGCGCGTCGAGCGTCTCCTTCGTCCAGACTTCGTCGGTGGTGAAGCGCTTGGAGAACTCGATCATCTGCCACAGGTCGGAGCGGGCCTCTCCGGGCGCATCGACCAACTGGTGCCAGAAGTGGGTTCGTCGCTCCGCATTGCCGTAGCCGCCCTCCTTCTCCACCCACATCGCCGCCGGCAGGATGAGATCCGCGGCCCGCGCCGTGACGGTCGGGTAGGCATCCGAGACGACGACGAAGTTCTCGGGGTTGCGATACCCGGGAAGTCCTTCCTGCATCAGATTGGCGGCGGCCTGCATGTTGTTGTTCACCTGAACCCAGTAGGCCGACAGCTTGCCGTCGCGCAGCATCCGGTGCTGTTCGACCGCGTGATAGCCGGGCTTGTCGGGCAGGAGGCCGGGCGGCAGGTTCCAGATCTTCTCGGTGATCGCCCTGTGCTTCGGGTTGGTCACCACCATATCGGCGGGCAGGCGGTGGCTGAAGGTGCCCACCTCGCGAGCGGTGCCGCAGGCAGATGGCTGCCCCGTCAGTGAGAAGGGGCTGTTGCCGGGTTCGGAGATCTTTCCGGTCAGAAGATGGATGTTGTAGATCATGTTGTTGCACCACACGCCGCGTGTGTGCTGGTTGAACCCCATGGTCCAGAACGACATCACCTTGATCCTGGGGTCGGCGTAGAGTTCGGCCAGTGCCACCAGCTGGTGTACCGGCACGCCGCTCAGCGCCGATACCTTCTCGGCCGTGTACTCGGACACGTAGCGGGCGAACTCCTCGAAGGTCATCGGTTGCGAGCCGCCGGGATCGGTACGGTTGGCGGCCTTCGTCTCCAGCGGGTTTTCCGGCCGCAGGCCGTAGCCGATGTCGGTATTGCCGCGCCGGAAGACGACATGGCGGTCGACGAAGGCCTTGTTCACGCGATTGGTGGAGATGATGTGATGAGCGATGAAATTCATCATCGCCAGGTCCGTCTGGGGCGCGAAGACGACAGGGATGTCGGCCAGGTCGAAGCTGCGGTGCTCGAAAGTCGACAGTACGGCGACCTTGACGTGCGGATGGCTCAGCCGGCGGTCCGTCACCCGTGTCCATAGGATCGGATGCATCTCGGCCATATTGGAGCCCCACAGCACGAAGGCATCCGCCGCCTCGATGTCGTCATAGCATCCCATCGGCTCGTCCATGCCGAAGCTGCGCATGAATCCGAAGGCGGCGGAGGCCATGCAGTGGCGGGCGTTCGGGTCGAGATTGTTCGACCGGAAGCCGCCGCGCATAAGCTTCGTCGCGGCGTAGCCTTCCCAGATCGTCCATTGGCCCGACCCGAACATGCCGACCGCGGTCGGACCCTTCTCCTTGAGGACGCGCTTGAATTGCGCCGCCATCTCGTCGAAGGCCCGATCCCAGCTCACCGGCGTGAACTCGCCGTCCTTTGCATACCTGCCGTCTTTCATGCGCAGCAGCGGCCGAGTCAGGCGGTCTTGGCCATACATGATCTTGGACAGGAAATAGCCCTTGACGCAGTTCAGGCCCTTGTTGACTTCGGCCTTGGCGTCGCCGTGGGTCGCGACCACGCGATTGTCGCGGGTTGCCACCATGACGCTGCACCCGGTCCCGCAGAAGCGACAGGGAGCTTTCGACCATTTCAGGCGCGCTTCGTCCCCCGGGATGACGATGTTGGCTGCCTTGGCGGCGAAAGGCATTCCCGCGGCGTTGGCGGCAATGGCGGCGGCCTTGGCCTTGATCATCTGGCGTCGTGTGAGGGGCATGGGTCGGCCTCCGGTACAGGGAAAGTCAATCGAGGGCGCCGGTCTCGACCTGGTGATAGACGAGCGTGGCGGCGAGCACGCCGGGCATGGTCTGGATCGTTTCCAGGTGACGGGCGAGGTCGCGTTCACTCGCCGTTTCGAAGGTGACCACCAGTTTGCCGGTCTCGGCTGCAGCATGGATCTCCGCGCCTTCGATGGCGGAGACGGCGGCCTGCACCTCCGAAAGCCTCTCGGGGCGGGCATGCACCACGGCGCTGGATATATGGACTTCAGCCTGCGGCATGGACCACCTCCGGCTCTCGCAGGGTGATCGCCCCCACCGGACAGGGTGCGGCACAAGCCCCGCAGCCGGTACACCGGGTGAGGTCGAAGCTTGGTCGCGCCACCCGTCCCGCGACAGGCGTGAACCGTATGGCGTCCGTCGCGCAGGCGTCCTTGCATGCCTGGCAGACGACGCCGGTCCGGGCGAGGCAGGTTTCGGCCGCCGCAGCCCTCAACCCCCACGGAGGATCGAGCGGGTCCGAGAACACACCGTGATCGCAAGCGGCCGAGCAGGCGCCGCAGAAAGTGCATTCGCCTTGCGCGAAATCGACGGCAGGGATGCCGCCGGGGGCCTGCGCGACGATGATTCCTTCCGGGCAGGCGAGCATGCAGGCACTGCAGCCAATGCAGGATTCGGCCAGCCGTTGGGCGTTGGTCCAGGGCGGCGGTTGGCCAAGCTTTTTTGCTCGCGGCAGCAATGCCCGGCGTCCGGCGTGGAATGCGGGAGAGGATGTCACGATGGCTTCAGCCCGCCGGCGGCCCGGCCAGCATCTGGAACATCCAGACCGCAAATCCGTAACCGCCGACGATACCCACGGTGACGATCGGTGCCACGACGAAGGTGAGGCCGAGGAAGACCAGCCATTCTCGGCGCCGCTGGCGCGGATCGGGGGCCGGGTCAGGCGAGCGCGCGCTCATTTCGGGGTTCCCTCATCGAGATGCCTGTCGCTCGGCCCATACTCTACCATAAGAAAAAATGCCTTCAAATTGATCAATAACCGCCGATATTTGGCTCTCTGATAGGCAGTTTTGCGATTTCCGGCTGCGCGGGCATTGACGATGGTCAATGGGTTGGCCAGCCTGAGCCTTCGCCGCCCATTCCGAACCGCCGGAGATGCCCTCCGATGAAAGCCGTCGGCTTCCACAAGAGCCTTCCGATCACCGCGCCCGAAGCGCTCGTCGATCTCGACCTGCCGAAACCCGTTCCCGGTCCCCGCGACCTGCTTGTGAAGGTGGTGGCTGTCTCGGTAAACCCCGTCGACGTGAAACGACGCGCCGCCGGCGATCCGCCGGCAGGCCAGCCGAAGGTGCTGGGCTTCGACGCGGCCGGCGTGGTGGAAAGCGTCGGCGCGGAGACCAGCCTGTTCAAGCCGGGGGATGCGGTCTTCTATGCCGGGTCGGTCGAGCGGCCGGGCACAAACGCCGAGTATCACCTGGTCGACGAGCGCATCGTCGGCCGGAAGCCCGCCTCGTTGTCCTTCGCGGAGGCGGCGGCTTTGCCGCTCACCTCCATCACCGCCTGGGAGTTGCTGTTCGATCGTTTCCGGGTGCAGCCGGGCAAGCGTCCGGATGCCGGTGCGATCCTGGTCATCGGCGGGGCGGGCGGCGTCGGATCGATCCTGATCCAGATCGCCCGCCGCCTCACCGGGCTCATGGTCGTCGCCACCGCCTCGCGCTCGGAGACGGCGGCCTGGTGCGGCGATCTCGGCGCCCACCACGTCATCGACCACACGAAATCCCTGGTCGAGGAGTTGAAGCGGATCGGCCTTCCCCAGGTCGACTATGTCGCCGCACTGACCAACAGCGAGCAGCACCTGCCGGCCATCGTCGATATCCTGAAGCCGCAGGGCGCGCTCGGGCTGATCGAGAGCAGCAAGGCGCTCGACCTTCGGCCCCTGATGCGCAAGAGCATCTCGATCCACTGGGAGTTCATGTTCACCCGCGCGGTCTTCGAGACTTCCGACATGATCGCCCAGCACAACCTCCTGAACGAGGTTTCCTCACTGGTCGATGCGGGCGTCTTGCGCACGACCCTGACGGAGGTCCTCGGCCGCATCGACGCTGCCGGGCTGAAGCGCGCCCATGCCCTGATCGAGAGCGGCCGGGCGCGCGGCAAGGTGGTGCTGGAGGGGTTCTGACGGCTCGGCGCGGCTCGATCCCTTGCAATGGCGCCCCCCGGTTCAGCGGCAGACGGAGAAGCCCGCGGCGGCGAAGTGGAAGTGGTCGGCGTGGGCGCTGTTGTAGTCGGGGCCGAGCACGCCCCGGAAATAGCGGCAGGCGCCGTCGCGCAACTGGCGCAGGAAGCGGGCTTCGCGGTCGTCGTCCGGCCAGTCGCGCAGGATATCGACGCGAGCACCTGACACGAGGGTGAAGGCGGTAACATCCAGGGCGTTGGCGGTCGCGTGGTCGCTCCGCCGGTCGGTCCCGGCGACGTTGCGGCAGACGTGGGAACCGACATGGGTGATGGAGCGGATCTCGGCTCCAAAATACATCCGGGCAGCGGGGCGAGCCACATGCCGCTCGAACATCGCGTATGACAGCGCCAGCGGGCAGGTGGCGGTGAATGCTCCTGACAAGGCGACGGCGCCGCCGCTGACGCGCACACCGTTCTCGAGCCCGCACCCATCCACCGTCGGCATGTCCGGAAGCGTGGATATCTCCAGATCCGAGGTGGCGAGCGCGCGGCGGCAATAGGCGGCATCCGCCCCCGCCCGCATCAGCTTGAAGCGGGTGGCGAAGCTGGTCTCGTCGGCGACATCGAGTTCGGTGAAGGGATTGTAGGGGCGCGGGACGATCTCGGCGTGATAGCGCCAGCCAAGCAGGCCGGCGCCCAGGAGCGCGATGATGAAGGCGCCGGCCAGAAGGCGGCCTGTTCGCGGTCGTTGCATGCCGGAACCCTAACGCCGGGGTCGGGTGTTTCGATGCAATGGTTGGCCGCTGCCGCCGACAGCCCTATACAAGGCGCCGGGTCGATGTTGCGAAGGCGGCGAGGAGGGCCGGGGGTCGATGTCGCTTGCCATGCCGAAGCCGGACGATGCCGCCATCGCGAACCTGCCCGCGCTGGTCGAAGCGCTCGCTGGCGTGCTGCCGCCGGCGAACATCATCGTCGATCCGCGCGGCCTCAAGCCCTACGAATGCGATGCGCTGACCGCCTATCGCCAGCCGCCGCTGGCGGTGCTCCTGCCCGAAACAGTCGATCAGGTCGCGACCATCCTGAAGACCTGTGATTCGCTTGGGATCAAGGTGGTACCGCGCGGCGGCGGCACCTCGCTGTCAGGCGGCTCGTTTCCGCTCGCCGACGGCGTGCTGCTGGCCATGGGCAAGTTCAACCGCGTGCTGGAGGTGGATGCCGAGAATCGCTGCGTCCGGGTACAACCCGGCGTCACCAACCTCGCCATCACCAAGGCGGTCGAGCATCTGGGCTTCTACTACGCGCCCGATCCCTCCAGCCAGATCGCCTGTTCCATCGGCGGCAATGTGGCCGAGAATTCCGGCGGCGTGCATTGCCTGAAATACGGCCTTACCACCAACAACCTGCTGGGGCTGGAAGTGGTGCTGGTGGACGGGTCCGTCGTACATCTGGGTGGCAGGCATCTCGATTCCGGCGGCTACGACCTGATGGGCGTGCTCACCGGCTCCGAAGGGCTGCTCGGCGTGGTCACCGAGGTCACCGTCCGCATCCTCCCGAAGCCCCAGGTGGCGCGTGCCGTGCTGGTCGGTTTCCCAACGGTGGAGAGTGCCGGCGAGGCGGTGGCGAAGACCATCGCCGCCGGCATCATCCCCGCGGGCATGGAGATGATGGACAAGCCCGCCATCCACGCGGCGGAAGCCTTCTGCCACGCCGGCTATCCCCTCGATGTCGAAGCGCTCCTGATCGTCGAACTGGATGGTCCGCCGGCCGAAGTGGACGACCTGATCGAACGCGTCGGAACGCTGGTGAAGGATTGCGGCGCGGTATCGCTCCGGGTCAGCACTTCGGAAGCCGAGCGCGCCGCCTTCTGGGCCGGGCGGAAATCGGCCTTCCCGGCGGTGGGCCGGATCTCGCCCGATTATCTTTGCATGGATGGCACCATTCCCCGCCGCAAGCTCGCCGAGGTACTGGCCGGCATCACCCGCTTTTCCGAGAAGCACGGCCTGCGCGTCGCCAATGTCTTCCATGCCGGCGACGGCAACCTGCACCCCTTGATCCTCTACGACGCCAACAACCCGGGCGAACTGGAACGGGCGGAAGCCTTCGGCGCCGATATCCTGCGCCTCTGCGTCGAGGTCGGCGGCGTCCTGACCGGCGAGCATGGCGTCGGCATCGAGAAGCGCGACCTGATGGACACCATGTTCAACGAAGTCGACTTGGCGCATCAGGAACGCCTGAAGTGCGCCTTCGACCCCAACCACCGACTCAATCCCGGCAAGGTCTTCCCCGTGCTGCACCGTTGCGCCGAGCTCGGCCGGCTGCATGTGCATCGCGGCCAGCTTCCCTTCCCCGACCTGCCGCGCTTCTGATGACCTCCGTCCTGAAGCCGCGCGACGCGCGCGACGTCCTGGACGCCGTCGCCTGGGCGGTGGCGGAGGAGCGTCCGCTCGAGGTGTTGGGCTCCGGCAGCAAGAAGGGCTTCGGCCGACCGGTGCAGGCCGAACATGCGCTCGATCTCTCCAGCCTCTCCGGTATAACCGCCTATGAGCCGGCCGAACTCTACATCACCGCGCTGCCCGGCACGCCGGTGGCCGAGATCAAGTCGGCGCTTGCGGCTTCAGGCCAGGAACTGCCCTTCGAGCCGATCGACCTGAACGCGCTCTACGCCGCCGGAGAAGGAACGATCGGGGGTGTCTTCGCCGCCAACCTGTCGGGCCCGCGGCGGATCAAGGCCGGGGCGGCGCGCGATCACCTCCTCGGTTTCAAGGCCGTGTCGGGCCGGGGTGAAAGCTTCAAGTCGGGCGGCACGGTGGTGAAGAACGTCACCGGCTACGACCTGTCGAAACTCGCCTGTGGGTCACTCGGCACGCTCGCCTGTCTCAACGAGCTT
>VFQQ010000588.1_pt1 | contig 67641 bp, 59 predicted proteins | sample 3512341 | NCBI WGS metagenome assembly VFQQ01 (sample SAMN10412373, study PRJNA504923) | tailings metagenome | isolation source: Relicate 2 Philex TSF1 revegetated site | place: Philippines: Tuba, Benguet | collected 2017-08-29
TCACGGCAGACACCCTGACCTTCACCGCGAGATTCCGCTCACCACGGCCCCCAGAGGACTTCCACCTCCTGCAGACAAAACATGCCTGGCAAACAAAAACGCCGCCAGCTTTTCGCCGGCGGCCTGAGTTTGAATCACGCCCGTGCGAATCCGCAGGCCGGCTGGTAATCGGGTGGGCATGACAAACTCGCCCCACGATCAGCGCCCTTCCATCCGGCTGTTGGCAAGCGAACTAGAGCGTGTTATGCACTTTTCCTGAGCAACATCATAGACTTACGGCATGAAGGATCATGCCGCGGGCCGGAGGCCCTACCCCAGTGATGTCTCGGACGCCGAGTGGGCGTTCGTCGCCCCGCACCTCACTCTGATGGATCCCGAAGCTCCCCAGCGCGAGCATTCGCTGAGGGATCTGTTCAACGCCCTCCGGTGGATCGTCCGCTCGGGGGCGCCCTGGCGGTACATGCCGTCCGACTTCCCACCCTGGGCGGCGGTGCATCAGCAGATGCGCCGCTGGATGGCGGCTCGCGTGTTCGAACAGAGGGTGCATGACCTGCGCGCTCTCTTGCGAATCTGCGAGGACCGTTCCCCGGATCCCACAGCCGTCATCTTCGACGGCCGGGTGATGCCGTCGACGCCGGAGAGCAGCGGCCGGGCGGGGTACGACGGCCACAAGCGGAAGACGACGCGGAGGAACACGGCATTCATCTCGAAGTGGTCAGGCTGCCCGAGGCGAAGCGGGGGTTTGTGCTGTTGCCAAGGCGGTGGGTGGTGGAGCGGAGCTTTGCGTGGCTGTCGCGATTCCGTCGGCTGGCGCGGGACTATGAACGGCTCCCGGAGACGCTGGCCGGGTTTCACTTCGTGGCCTTCTCGGCGCTGATGCTGACTCGCATCGCTCCGGGTCTGGGGCTACTCAATGAGCTACCTGGAAGTGCATAACACGCTCTATTCGATCCCACAATCGGCGGTAATGGGATGCGAACGGAGATCGCCCACCAGAAGACGATGTTCGAGAGAACCCTGGACGTTACTGCCGCAACCATCAACGTCGCCACGATCCGGAAGTCTCTGCGGGAGAAGCTGGAGCCGGATCGTTTGAAGCTCCAGAAGTCAGAGGAAGCCAGAGCGAAGCTCTTGAAAACGCCCCTGTTCGATGACGTGTCGACCGAGATGGTGGGAGACAAAGAATATGTGAGGCTCAAGAAAGGTGACCGCACCGTTGCCATCAGCCGAGAGCGGTTCGACGGTCGCGAGTCAGATGAAGCACTTGTCTCGCAGGTGTTCGAGGAGCCGGCCAATGCCTGAGTTCACCCAAGAGCACGTCAATTCGATTGTCCGAGCCGAGCGTCGGCAGTGGGAGGAGAAGATCGCGGCCCGTAGGGCCGAGCTTGAAGTTGAGCGCGGGAAAACAGTCGCGCTTCAACAAGAGCATGACGACCTTGCCGCTCGGCTTGCGGAATTCGAGACAGAATCAGCGGCCGGCCTCGCTACCCTTCAGGCGGAGTCCGACGCCGCTGTGAGGCTCTGTCGAAAGAAACGGAGGCGATGAAAGCTCAACTCTCCGGTTTCCAGGCTCGCGCCGAAAGCGACAGGGTTGCTGACGAGATCAGGAACGCCGCTCACGCTGCGGGCGCATACAATCCCGATCAGTTCGTCGATCTCTTGCGATCCAAAGCTCGGCAACTGCCGAACGGAGAGATCGTCCTGCGGGACGTGATGCCAGCGGCGCTCCAGTCGGCTGCGGAGGCTGTCGACTACATGCGGGCGGACCCCAGTTACGCCAACTTGTTCAAAGACGGCGTCTGACCGAAGTTCAAAGGCCCGGCACTTCGCCGGGCCTTTTCATCATCCGCTAGTCGAGTTCCTCGACGTTCTCCTCAGTCCACTCATATCCCGCAAAACGGGGGAGCCCGGCTTCATTCAGGAACTTCGCTCTGTCCGGGCTCGACTGCGGGTCGGAGGCGATGAGCTTTCTGAGGTGTGCGTAGTACAGTTTCTTGAGCAGCTTGGGGGCAGGAACTTTTTCCTGCGCCTCAAAGAAGGTCTTCAATGCTTCTTCAAGCTTGACTGCCTGGACTCGAACGTCCTCTTCAGTCGTTTCTCCCCGCGGCTCCCCGTGAAGATACTTGAGCACCGCTGAACGCAGGTTCTGAGCGGCTACGCTCAGGTGACCGATCGCGGCATCCAGTCGCACCATTAGCTTTGCTCCTTAATCTCAGACCTCTTCAGGCCACCGGTCATTGACCCTCTGGAAACCCACACGATCGAAGTAGTCGCTGAAGACTCGATCGTTTCGGCTCCCGGAGCAAATGACGTCGACGAATCTCGCGTAGCCATTCGGGACGTTCACAGTTTGGGCGTTCGGCAATGGCAGGTACACCCGGCCGCCATCGACGGAAACCATGATGGTTCGGAAGACGAGTGCCCCGTTAAAGAACACGTCAATGAACGAGCTTGACGCCCTCTTGTCCGGAAGGTTCTGGTGCCAGTTCTCTTGGAAGTCATCGTTGTGCGTGAAGCCCCATGCCACGGTGATGGACGCATTGGGCTTGTAGGCGGCGACGTGGGCATGCTCCTCAATTTCGAGTTCCCATGCCCCGCTTCCCTTCGTGACAACACCAAGCCGCTGGCTGTACGATGGCCCAGTGTGCCCGCCCCAGCACGTCATCCGGTTCCAGTCGTCGTAGTCCGAGTTAATGATCGTGTCGATGATCTCGCGCAGCGTCATGAGAGCCCCTGAAAAGTGCAGAAAAGAGTGAACCCGTCGAGGATTCTATCTGTCCAAACTTGAGGATTCGAGGGTGGGTGTGGATCGACGCCCGTCCCGTAAACTCCCGGCTCCAGGAGGAAGAACATGGAGGCCGATTTTCAGTGTGTCTACGACTGCAACTCAGGTGCGCCCTCAACTGATGAATATCACATCCTGCCGTATTCAGCTTCCACCCTGGAGTTGACGTTGCCTGCGGGCGTGGTGTGCGACAAATGCAACAATGCCTTCGCGCCGCTGGAGAGCCACTTCACTCAGTTTCACCCCGGCTCGTCGGCTCGCGTGATGCACGTCGAATCGACCAGAAAGGGTAAGGCACCGTCGTTCCGTCACCAGCACGGATCACTCACCCGCGAGGATCGCGAAGGACATCGTGAGATCAAGACGAATCTGAACCCGGCTTCGTTCCAGATTGAGTTGATTCCGGGCGAGTCGATGCAGATCCGCGGCGGTTACACACCGAAGCCGTTCGACGCCACCATCGTGAGCCGCGTGCTGCACAAGATCGCGTTGGAGACTCTGGCGCTCGTGAACGATCCGCAGCTTGATCCACGGGCTGAGCGATACAAGCCGCTCCGCGACTACGTGCGTCGTCCGAAGGTCGGGGAGTTTCGCCCGTTCGTCTGGTTGCGGGGAGATGTGGAGCAAGAAGCCCCGATGGGAATCACGGCCACTGAGAACAGTTCCGGGAGGTCGGTCAGCTTCTGCAAAATCTCGTTTCCAGGCATCCTGTACTTGGTGGCATATCCACCGTGGCCCGTCCCAGATGACCTGTGGAAAACCTTGACTCATGGCACACTCGTGAATGCGCCGGGGCTCATCGAACTCGAACCCGAGGTCATCACGCAGACCTACCGAGAGATGACGAAAGCGGAGTACGAGGCATACCTCGCGACTCAGGCGGGGACCGCACAAGAATAAAGGCCCGACCCCGCCACGATCGGGCCTTGCCGCATCTTGCGGACTTAGACTCGCATCGCAAAAGAGCCCGGCCGGAGCCGGGCTCTTGGTCAATTTACGCCTCGCCAGTCGCGATTCTCACCGCCCTTTGAACGTGGTCACTTTGGGCTCCAAGGTGCGCATAGACTCGGAAAATCATTGCTTGATCGACGTGGCCGACGATCTTCGCGAGGGTGACTGGGGCAACACCCCGTTCGATCGCATTGCTGATGAACTCGTGACGAACGGCGTACCCGGTGATCTTGACTCCAGTCTTCTCCGCCAGTGCACAGAGCCGATTGTTAATACTGAAACCGGTCCAAGCCGTCCCTCGCCTGTTCCTGAACAGCGGCCCCTCAGGATACGCCGCCGCCAGCTTGTTCGTGATCTCGAACGCCGTGTCATTCAGGGAGACTGCGCGACGACGGCGCTTGCCCTTGCTTTCCTCTACCTCGAACACCCAAGAACGACCAACAATATGCCGAGCTTCGATTGTCCGCACCTCCAATGGGCGGGCCCCTGTCGCCCGCAGGACGATCAAGAAGTCGCGGAACGGATCAGCATCGGCCAGATGGCCGAGAATTGCCTGCCAATCGGCAGGCGCGATTCGCACGTCCCGCGGCACGCACTTTGGCTGCTTCACGCCACGGATTGGGTTCTTCTCGATTAAATCGTTGTCGAGAGCCCAATTGAGCACTCGCATGACGGCGCGGATCGCACCGTTCCGGGTATTGTCAGAGTGCCCCTGCTCTTTCTGACGGATCGACCAGCGGGTCACGGGGTGCTTCTTCAGCTCGCGAACACGGATGTTGCCTACGAACTTCCCGAACGATCCACAGTGCCGAACGTACCACTTGTAAGTCCGCGAGGCATTCTCGACCTTGGCGTATTCGAGAAACTGCCCGATCAGTTCGCGTAGCGTGAGATCGCTAGACGCGATGTCCGGTTCCGACGCCCCGATCCTCTCCAGGAACAATTGTTCTGCTTCCTTCCGCGTCTCGACCGTCTTCGGTGCCTTGAGCAGACGAACCGGTTTGCCCGCGATCCACGCGTACCAAGACCCTGTTCGCTTCCAGTAAAATGGCTTTCTCATTGTGATTCCTCCGACAGTCGAGAGGGGGCCGGCCGAAAGGGTCGGCCGGCGGAATCACTGGAAGCCAAGCGATTTTGTGTACGTTTTTGGTGTACGTGCGGTTTCGGAGCGTTGAACAGTTCGACGCAACCGTTACCGTCCCTAGACCTTGGGGGCTGTAGCTCAATCGGTTAGAGCAGAGGACTCATAATCCAATTTAGATACGCCTGGACGTATTTTCACAGCACGCAAAGTGTTGCCAACAAACAGGTTACCACAGCTCGCAATTTTGGGTAAATTTTCGGGTAAAACGTCAGGTAAATCGGGGCGGTGAACGGGGCGGCGGAAGCCATTTCGAGGGGCACGACAGACTGTGTTTTTGACGCTAGGATTCCATCTGGGGACTGTAGCTCAATCGGTTAGAGCAGAGGACTTGAGCGAGGTGACCTGCCCGGCAACGAATGGTCATCTCAACAGGGTTGCCGCCGCCGACACTCGCTGGGGGCGGTGGTAGAATCTGTCAAATTCGGGGAACGCTTCACCGGCCCTGCCGGCTGCCAATCCCGAACCAAGCCGCCGACGTGCGGAAGGTGTAGAGACTAGACGGCAGACACGCTCAGGCGTGAAGGGATAGTCCAGACCACGAACTCGAAAGGGGCGGCGAAAGCCGAAGTGGCAAGCATAATCCTTTGGTTCTGGGTTCGAGTCCCAGCGGTCCCACTCGATGAGATTCTTTCGTAGATGCTCCCGAAGGTTTTAGCCCGCCCTCGGTTGAGCGACGGACCCCGGCCTCGTGCCGGGGTTTTTCATTTCCGATGTCCCCAAACGGTCGCCTCTCTTGCCGCAGTTCAATGCGATTCTCACACGTAGAAGGCGTCTCGTAGCGCCCTCTCCCCTACCCCGGCGAGCCGATGTGCTGCCGACTTTCCGTTGCGCAGAAGCGTGAAACCGTCGTACAGATTTCCAGGCACTTCGAGGAGCCGGTCGCTGCGACCAACCGTCCCATTCAAGGACAGGGCATAGCCACACGGCACGCCGCCGAGCCAGTCGAAGAACCGGTCGAAGTCGAATCGCCCCTGGTACAGCAGAGTTCGATTCAGACGGTATGGCGGGTCGAGGTAGATCCAGTCGCCGACCGACGGGCAAACATTTTCGTAGCTCATCGTCTCGAAGGTTACGTCTCGGTCTCGCAGCAGGTCGCCCCACTCCCCAAGCAGAAGGCGAACTCGCTCAGGCGACATCCCCGGCCGGCCATGGTGAACAGCGGACGTGAACTGTCCCTTCTGGTTAAACCGCACCATGAGATGCTTCGCATTTTTCGGACAGTTGGTTGTGCTTAATCTGGACAGCTCAAGGGGAGCAGTCCGATGTCGAAAGGCAGAGAAGCAGACGCATCGGCTCGTGAGAGCCGGCACAGACGAAAGTTCACGGAAGAGTTCAAACAGGATGCCGTCCAGATGCTCCTGGACGGCCATTCCGCGTCGTCAATCTGTCAGCGTCTGGGCCTGACAAGTCCCAACCTGCTGTATCGCTGGAAGCGGCAGCGAGTGTCGCAGAGCACTGCGTCAGTCGCAGCTGCGGATCTCCGGGGCCGGGAACTGGAGGCGGAGCTGCGAAGAGTGGAGCGGGAGCGGGACATCTTAAAAAAAAGTGCGCTCTCTATTTTCGGCCGCGACGGGTGAGGGACGTGTACGCCGGGATCGATCAGATCGTCCTGAGAGACGGCTTCGCGGCCGCCCCGGTCTGCGATCTCCTGGAGGTGAGTCGGTCGGGGTTCTACGCCTGGCGATCAAAACAGGAGTCCGAGAGAGAAAGACGGGATCAGGAACTGGTGCCGGTGATTCAGGAGGTGTTCTGGCATCACCAGCGGCGGCATGGCGCCCGGAGGATCGCGGTGGAGCTGTCGAGCCGGGGGATCGCCTGTGGCGTGGCGCGAGTCGTCCGGCTCTTGAAAACACAGGGTTTGAAGGCGATTCAGCCGAAGTCGTTCCAGCCCAGGACGACGGAGAGCCGGCATGGACTGGGGGACAACGCGAACCTGCTCGTGGGGCGGGGGGAAGCGGCGTCGAAGATCGACGACGTGTGGGTGGCGGACTTCACGGACATCCCGCTGGCGACGCGGACATCGAGAGGCCGGTTCGGTTACCTGGCGCTCCTGATGGATCTGTGTTCCCGGAGAATTGTTGGCTGGGAATACGGGAGTTCGATGGACGAGGAGCTGGTGCTGGGAGCCTTGAAGAGAGCGATCGTGGAGCGTCAGTCGGGAGTGGGACTGATTCACCACAGCAACCGCGGCGGCCAGTACGCGGGCGGGCGGTATCGCGAGGTGCTGCGTCGTTCAGGGATGCGTCAGAGCATGAGTGCGGCGGGGAACTGTTACGACAACGCGTTCATGGAGTCGTGCTTCGGGACGGTGAAGACCGAGCTGGAGCTGGTGGAGTACGGGAGCGAATTCGAGGCGAGGCGGGAGCTGTCGAGTTACGTGGGGCACTACAACGTGGAACGCCGGCATTCCGCGCTGGGGGTACGTGTCCCCGGCCGAGCTCGAGAGGCAATCAACCGGCCAGAAATAAGAGACTGGACTGTCCGCGCAAACTGAAGCACCTCAGCCTGCCCCACGGAAGATGCGGATCTTCGAACCGGCCTTCTTCACTCGGACCTTGCGGCCCTTGCTGTTGGCGTTGCTCTTGATCGTGGAGACGTACTGGGCGTTAACCTTAAATCCCTGCTCAGCCAGCATCGCGGCAACAGCTTCCCGCAAGAGACTACGCAGCATGCTTAGTTGACAGCTGGATCACCGGCTGCGATGATCCGACTAAACTATTAGTTTAGTCTGGAGTCGTATGGCCGAAGTGACCCCCAGTGAGCGCGAGCTCGACATCCTCAAAGTCCTTTGGGACATCGGGGAGGCCAAAGTACGCGATGTGCACGAGGTGCTTTGTCGACAGCAGCAAACGGCATTCACGACGGTCCAGACACTGCTGCGGATTATGGCGGATAAGGGGCTGGTCAAGCAGAGGATTGAAGGGCGCACACTCTTTTATTCCCCCAAACACACTCGTGAGCAAGTTAGCTCGCGGTTTCTGAGCCGCGTCTTCGACGGGGCGCTCGACAAGCTTGTGCTGAACATGTTGCGGGCGGAGGACCTCACGCCGGAAGAAATGCGCGAACTGGAGCGAGTGATCGCAAAGGCTCGCAGAGCGAAAACAAACTCTCAGGAGTAAGCGATGGCTACTGCTCAGTCGTTCGTCGTCAACTGGCTCGAATTCATGCTCGCGACAACCCTGGTCCTGCTGGTGGCGGCCGGTGTGCTGCGACGAGTCCGCCAACCGGCGGACCGGATCAACATCATCCTGATTGCATTCGGCGCCTCGTTAATTGTGCCGATGGCGTTTGGACTCGTTTCCTTGCCGGAATGGCGTCTGGGTGTTTTCCGGCCGGAGCTCCTGACATCCGATGCTTCGAATACCCAGTCAACCACGGACAACATTCCATCGGCGACTGACATCACCGATGCCCCGGTATTGACGGCTGCAGTTCCGGAGAACGCCTTCCACCAGCCCTCGAGTCACGGAACGGCAGTCCAGAAGTCTGCCCCGACAACTTTGGCCTCGCGGCCGTTCACCGCCTGGCACGCAGGTGCGGTCCTGATCGTGCTCGCGCATCTCGCGGCAGGCCTGTTCTTCCTTTTGGAATGGTGCGTTGGAACGAGGCGACTTTTGCACCTGGTCGCTTCAGCCTCGGCTCCAGCCGATGACGTTCTTGAGGCCTGGAAGGTCGTCACCCGCGGGAGTCGTTCAGCCGCAAGGCTTTTAATCTCGGACGAGATTGAGACGCCGATTGCATTCGGTCTCTTCCGGCCAGTCGTCCTGGTCCCGAGAAAACTCGCCGGCAATGACATCCGCCCACTGCGGTTCTGCCTGGCACATGAATGGGCGCATCTGTCCCGCGGCGACCTGTTGGCGTGGTGGTTCAGTCACCTGTGCCAGTTCGTGATGTGGCCGCAACCTCTGTACTGGCGGCTGCGCAGGGAGCTGCGAATCTGCCAGGACATCCTGGCAGATGATGGGGCGACGTCCGCCGGGCGAGATTCTGTTGAGTACTCCGAGCTCTTGCTGGGGCTGGCCAAGCAGCACATGGCACGGCCAGTCGCTGGGGCCATCGCATTCGTGGACGGTTCGAGTCAGATCTCCCGCCGGATCCGGACGATGCTGTCTCCGACAATGGTGCTTCGCTCGCGGTCGCGGCGGGCTTTCTGTTGCGCTGCCGCCTTGGTCGGGCTGTGCTGTGCCGGACTGTTCAGCGGCATCCGGCTGGTGGCGGCTCAGCCCACCGAAAGCGACTCAAAGGCAACGGTTACGGGCACGGACACTGGCCCGGCGAACGGAGGCGGCACTCAGGAAGCCAAGAGTGAAAAGCCCAAGGCCCCTCCAGCCGACAAGCCGAAGGAACCCGCCCCAGAGCTCCGGTACACCGCGTGGGTCCTCGACAAGGAAACGAAGAAGGGACTCGAAGGGGCAAGGGTCACTGTGCGGCGGTCGAAGCTGACGTCCGAGGAGAACACGATCATCGAAGAGACGTCTCACTCGACGGATGCCGAGGGGAAGTATTCCTTTGTGATCCCGTCGGAACAGGTCGCCGTCCCAGCGTTGTATATCGAGCTCGACGTAGAGCACGACAACTATGCAGCCAAGAAAGGGTTTGGCTACGCCCTGTCGATGATCAGGAAGAATGAACCGCTGGGAGAGGCTCCGTTCTTTGAAAAAACAGAGCTCACTGCGGCCGATCCCGTGAAGGGCACAATTCATGGCCCCGAGGGGAAACCTCTTGCGCATGTCATGGTCAAAGGCTTTTCGATGACGAATCGGAACGATTTCAACAGCACGTCGTGGTGCGAAACCGTGACGGACGAATCGGGCCGGTTCAGCCTGAATTTCGCCAAAGGCGGAACTGGAGTCATGTGGGTCATTCCCCGCGATTACGCAGGAACTTCTCGAGCGGTTAATCAAGAACGCGGCGGCATTGGAATCATCACCTTGAAACCTGGTGTTCGGACGAGCGGACGCATCCTCACGGCCGATGGCCAGCCAGCCCCCGGAGTTCCCGTCGAGATCCATTACCAAGGCGGAGGCAATGAAACCGACAATAACCTCCCGGTCGCAACATCCATTCGTCGCTCGGCGATCAGCGATGCCGAAGGCCGATTCCAGTTCGGACCGCTACCGAACGGAACGTATCGGGTTGCACCTTCCGAATATCATTGGGATGACCTGAGCAAGGACCGCAAACGTAACCGCGAGAGGCATGAGCTACCGGGCGTCTTCATGCCAGTGAAGGTGACTATCCTCGAAGGAACGCCGACGCCTCCAATCGAGATCCAAGCCACACCGCACGTCCTGCTCAATGCGCAGATCTATGACAGTGCCGGGAAGAAGTCTCGCGGCCATTCATTCCACATTGTCGGACGCATGGACGGCCAATTCTGGTCCGGCGAGGGACGGCCCAACTCCGAAGGAACGGTTTCCGTCCGCATTCCGCACGGGCTGGAGAAGACCACTCTGCAGATCACCTCCAATGAGCATGGGGCGACCCGTTTCCGGAGAGGTCCTGGCAAGGAGCTGGAAAACAATGCCTACCAGGTCGAGCTGGGAACGGTGAACGACGACATCAACGGCTTCGAGATCATCAAGTACAAGGCTCCGATCGTGCTCGTAAAGGCCGTTGATGACGCGGGCGCGGTCATCAAGGGAATCAAGGTGGCGGGGGCGTATTCCTGGGGCAAACAGCGATACGTCATCGAGGGCGAAACCCGATCCGACCTCTCGTTCGAGCGACAGGACGATGGCCGGATGCGAACGTCCCAGATGCTTCCGGATGAGGACGTGAAATTCACCATCTCCGCCAAGGGGTATGAATCCGCGACAGAGACCATGCGGCTTCCGGAAGGTGAAACGAAGGAGCTCGTCGTGACACTCAAGAAGGCCGCCGAGAAACCTGTCGAACCGGAAAAGCCGGCGGCGGCGAAAGAGGAGTCTGCAAAATGACGCCGGGTCGGATCGCCGCCGCGGTATTGGTCGCTGTCTTCCTGTCATCTGCTTTGCCCGGTGAGAGCAGTGACAAGCGGGGGAAAGTATCTGTCCAGGTTGTCGATTTCGAACGCCACATCGAGCCGCTTCTGTCTCGCCTCGGCTGTAATGCCGGAGCCTGCCATGGGAGCTTTGAAGGGAAAGGCGGCTTTCGGCTCAGTCTGTTCGGCCAGTCGCCCGCAAAGGACCATGCTGCGCTGGTCGGCGATCCGCAGTCGCGGCGGGTCGTGCGGTCTGCACCGGACGAGAGCCTCATTCTCGCCAAGCCAAGCGGCCGGATGGACCACGAAGGAGGCGTGCGCCTGTCGGCCGATTCCTGGGAATATGACCTGATCCGCCGGTGGATCGTGGATGGAGCTGTGCATCGCGCCGGAAGCGGCGAGGTTCGGTCACTACGGATCCAGTCACAGATTCCCTCGCCTCTCCTGGCCGATCAGGCGATTCAACTAACGGTTGTCGCGGAATTCGCGGACGGGCAGTCGGAGGACGTGACACCGCTTGCAACTTTCCTCAGCCGTCAGGAGGGCATCGCGAAAGTCGATGGGGCGGGGCACGTCAGGACGATCTCCCATGGATATGGCGTCGTCACCGCTATGTACCGGGACTCCTTCGCGCATCGACCGCTCCTGGTCGTAGGGCCGTCGGCCCTGCAAAGGCCCGCTCGCCTGCCTCCGGTGAACTTCGTTGATGAAGAGATTGATCGCCGACTTGATTCGCTCAATGCCCCCTCTGCGCCCGCGACCTCTGATGAGGAGTTCCTTCGTCGGGCCACCCTCGATGTCCTCGGAACATTGCCGACGCCACAGGAAGTCCGCCAGTTCTGTGGCGATGCCTCCCCGTCAAAACGGTCCTTGACGATCGAGCGACTATTGGCCCATCCAAGGCGGGCGGTCGTCTGGGCCTCGAAGATGTGCGACATCACGGCCTGCAGTGTCGACACGATGGAACAGCCGACGTCGCTCCGCCCGAAGCGGGCTCAGATGTGGCACGACTGGTTCCGAAAGCGCTTCGCCGAGAACATGCCATACGACCAGCTTGCCCGAGGCGTTCTGTGTGCGACGAGTCGCCAGGGGGAATCCGTCGACGACTGGGTCGAACGAGCGTCGGCATCCCAACTTCGCGCGGAGTCGAGCTTCGTCTCGGACTACGCGGATCGCCCGCAACTCGACCTCTTCTGGAGAAGGGTTCGCCCCGACGGCGAATTCCCGGTGGAAGACATGGCCGAACTGACGGCCTCAGCGTTTCTTGGGCTCCGGCTGCACTGCGCCCGCTGCCACCATCACCCGTACGACCGCTGGTCGCAGCGCGACTTCGCAGGCTTTGCCCAGTCGCTCGCTCGCGTCCAGTTCGGCAGCTCGACCGAGCTCAGGACGGCGATCAACCGCCAGCTCGATCGTCGTCGTACTGCGCGTGCGGCGGGGGAATCGCTGCCGGAGCTCGTCCGGGTTCAGGAAGTCTACCTGACGACCACTCCTCGGCCGTTGATCGATGCCGTCGCGGAAGCAGACGCACCAGCTAAAGCCCCCGGCGGTCCGCTGCTGAACGATGAAGATCCGCGAGAGGGCCTCGCACGGTGGATGACCTCGGCAGACAATCCGTATTTCGCAAAGTCCTTCGTGAATCGGATCTGGGCGAAGTACTTCGGTGCTGGCCTCATCGAACCTGTAGACGACCTCTCCGCATCGAACCCGGCCACACACCCGCAGCTCCTTGAACGGCTCGCCGACGAATTTGTTCGTTCCGGTTTCGACGTGGCGCGTATCGAACGGATGATCCTTTCCTCCAACGCTTATCAGCGATCGTCCCGGTTGCCGTCAGGCTCGGCGCAGACGGCCATCGCAGAATCCGTTGCTCCAATTCGGACTCTTCCAGCGGAGACACTTATCGACGCGCTGAACAAGGCGCTTGAGACCGTTGATCATTTTGGCTCCGATGTTCCGCCCGGAAGCACGGCCCACGAAGTCGCTCCCAATCGGGTTTCCGAAGGCGGAGTCAATTCATTGTTCCGGGTCCTGGGCCGAGGGGATCGTCGGTCGCTGTGTGACTGCGACCGCTCGTCTGGTCCCTCGATCCGTCGCCCGATGTATCTCATGAGCGACACTCGCGTCCTGAACAAGATTCGAGAGGGCCGGCTCGCAAGACTGCTTGAGGACAATGCATCGACCGAGGCGATCGTCGAGGAACTGTTCCTGGCGACGCTGTCACGGCTGCCACGGGATGACGAGCGATCAGCGTTGAACGACGAGATCTCTGCATCAACGGATCGCCGGGAAACCCTGGCAGACATCCTGTGGGCCTTGGTCAACACCCGTGAGTTTGCAACCAATCACTAGCGACAGCGCATTCTGGCGACGCATGCATTGAAGGGAGCTGCCATGTTGCGATCTTCAGCACCAACCGGCCTTCGGATGTCCCGTCGAGGTTTTTTATGTGTCGGCTCAGCAGGTCTGGCGGGCCTGACACTCAGCAACATTCTCAGGTCGCATGCATCTGCATCAACTCCCGACAGGCCGGCGAAAGCACGCCACGTCATCATGGTCTTTCTGACAGGCGGACCATCGACGATCGACATGTGGGACATGAAGCCCGCCGCGCGGGCGTCGATTCGGGGTGAATTCCGCCCGATCGACACGTCCGTCCCGGGCGTGCAGATCTGCGAGCATATGCCCCGGCTGGCCCAGTCGCTCAAGCATATAACGCTCGTTCGTTCCATCGCACACACGATCGCCGAGCATACAGAAGGGCAACGCTATGTGATGACGGGCAACGCCCCCACGCCCGCTTTCGAGCATGCCTCTTTGGGATCGCTGGCCGCGTGCCTTATCAATTCCAGGGGAGGAATCCCTGCCTATGCCACGATCGGCGACGTTCCCGCCTCCACGTCCGGGGAGCTTGGCGCCGCATTCAACCCATTCGAACTGTCATCAGTGCGCCGCACGGGCCCCGATGAGCCGGCAGAGCAAATCGGGTTGCCGTCCGGTTTCACATTGGAGGATCTTAATCGGCGGCTCCGGATCCTTGACCACATCGATCATGGCCTCGAGGGCGGCTCTTCGGAGGTCCTGACTCAGCTGGACCGCTTCCAGTCGGAGGCAGCTGACATTCTGAGATCGGACAAGATCAATCGCGCCCTCCAGGTCGAGCAGGAGTCGGAAGCTTTGAGGAAGACGTATGGTTATTCGTCATTCGCGATGCAGACACTCGCCGCACGCCGCCTCGTGGAAGCAGGCGCGCGTTTCGTGACGATCGGGTTTGGGGATTGGGACACGCACCTCAATAACTTCGCGCGTCTGCAACAGACGTTGCTTCCACACTTGGACCAGGGGCTCGCTGCATTGATTGATGATCTCGAATCACGCGGGATGCTCGACGAGACGATTGTCTACTGCACAGGAGAGTTCGGTCGCACCCCGGCCGTCAATTCGGGAGGCGGTCGTGATCACTGGGCCCGCTCGATGACCTCGCTTGTCGCAGGCGGCGGTCTTAAGAGAGGATTTGTCCTCGGGGAGACGGACGATGAAGGTGGCGAGCCGGCCAGCGAACCATGCTCGCCGGACGACCTGAGCGCCACCATCTTCCGTCAGTTGGGCTTCAGTCCTTTGCATTCAGTAATCACACGTTCGGGACGTCCGACTCCATTGTTCAAACGCGGCCGGCCACTCGAATCACTGACGCAGTGAATGACTCCGAGCCCCTTGAGACTACTCGTACACAATGGCTCAGTGGAAAGTTTTTCTCCGGCCAAGGCCGTAGCTCGCTGAGAGCACCGGGACCGCAAGTTATCTCCGATGACCTTCGTCTGAGCGGGTTCGACTTCGGGTTTCGCGTACTCCTTCGGCCCCATCGGCTCCGAACGAGAGATATCGCGACGCGTGTGGCTCGGCTTCGTCACGCGGGCACGGATGGTGCGGGCCATGAACCTCTTGAATCTGGCCGCTCCGACCCAGAAAGCTCTGCTCCCCGTTTCGCCGCCGCCAGCAGATTAGGCTGCGCTCACTGAGCGAGATTCGCCCAATCATTAAGCCAAGGACTAGACGCACAGCAGAAGGTATTGGGCGGATGCTCAACTAACATCGCTTATGAGCGTCGGCGCCGCTAAGCTGCTGAGGTTATACCGGGGGCTTGCCGATGACCGCTTTTCGCTTGGTATTGGTTTCGAGCCTGGTGCTGGCTGCGACAATTCTTCGCGGCGACGAACCGAAGCCTGAAATTAAGTCGGAGTACCGTCGCCCGGAACTGCTCGCCATCGCTTGGCAGCAGTCGAACAGAGAAGAGCCCGATGATCCGAACACACCTGTGTGGCATCCGGACGGCCGCTTGATCGAGAAGAACGACGTCGAATGGCTCCGAGATGACGTGAGGAGGTTCAGTTGCCACTGGTGGGAAACAACCACCGAGTTGCGACCGCTGGTGCTGGTGTTCCGAATCGATGGGCGTGCGAAATCCGCACAAACCCTATGGGGACGTGTAAGTGACGGCAAAAATCCGCAGTCAATCTATGTCGAATATCCGTCGGGCACGGCCCGGAGCTCCACCTCCCGGACCAGGACTCGAACCTGGAACCTAGTGGTTAACAGGCGCGTCTTTTGACGCTTCATCCGTTTGACGCGTTTTGACCGCTTCCAGTGAACTTTAAACCAGATCGCGTGTCTGCCACGCCGTCTCAAGCGAAACAGAGGTGTGCCATGCGACACGACCACTTCGAAGAACAGGCCTCCTTTTGAGGTCATGAGCAAACGCCGGAAGGGTTATCCGTCCGAGCGGCAGGTCAAACGGGGCCTGCGAATCGTCCACGGCGACAAGCAGCTCGAGGAAAAGCTCGGCCGAAGCGACCTCTGCCCCTGCGGCTCCGGAAAGCGGTTCAAACGCTGTTGCCTGTCGAAAGGCTGCTTTCGACGGAGTGAACCGTCATTCATTTTTTTTCAGAGAATGAAATGCTCGATCCCCACGCTCCGCCCGGAGCTGCTGTGACGTCTCTTTGCGGTTGACGCACAGGCCAACGTCCCGGACGGTGAATCGAGAGGACACACTCATGGGCCGGTCACGGGACGATTTCGTCAAATACCCCCGCACTCCGCACCTCGCTGGCTCAGCGGGGACTGCGGATGACCGGCATTTGGGCGACCGCGAGACGGATCGGTTCCTCGCCGATCCGTCTCTCATCATCGAAGAGAAGCTGGATGGCACCAACGTCGGCCTGCATTTCACCTCCGCGGGAAAGATGGTTCTGCAGTGCCGCGGCCACCTGATCACGGAAGGGATGCATCCGCAGTACGACCTGTTCAAACAATGGGTCGTCGTGAAACGGCCAACGCTCGAGGAGCGTCTCACCGATCGCTTCATCCTGTTCGGCGAATGGCTCTACGCCCGGCATTCGGTCCGTTATCGCCAGCTGCCGCACTACTTCTTCGAGTTCGACATCTACGACAAGGAGAACGCTGCATTCCTGCCCCTCGCTCAACGCCTCCAGTTGCTTGAGCGAACCGGAATCGAAACCGTTCCCGTCATCCACCGCGGACCGGCCTCCAGGAAGGACCTCGTTCAACTGATCGGTCCCTCCAGGTTCGACAGCCAGTTCGAAAACCCCCTGACCGGCCGCACGGACAACCTGATGGAAGGCCTCTACCTTCGAACCGAGGCAGACGGTGTCGTGACGGGCAGAGCGAAAATCGTGCGTCCCGAGTTTGTCGAAAAGGTGAAGCAGAGCACGCACTGGCAACAACAGGCGCTCGTGCCGAACAGGCTGGCGGATGGCGTGGAGATCTGGTCATGACCTGGAATGAACTGAACGCTCAGCCACTTAAGGATCTGATCGACTGGCTCGCCGTCGAGCCCTGGTGCCGCGGCATGGCGCTCTGCGCGCAGGATGCGCAGTATCACGCTGAAGGGGACGTCTGGACCCACACCAAACTCGTCTGCCAGGAGCTCGAGCGACTGGATGATTGGCCAGGGCTGACGGTTCACGAGCAAACAGTGCTGCTCTGGACGGCCCTGCTGCATGACGCCGGCAAGCCGCTGACGTCGCAGACCGATCCGGAGACGGGCCGGATCTCTTCACCGAAGCATGCCGTCAAAGGTGAGCACCTGGCCCGCTCCATCCTGCGTGACTTCGGCTGTCCTCTCGTCCTTCGAGAGCAGATCTGCCGGATGGTTCGCTTCCACGGCCGCCCCGCCTTTCTGTTCGAGAGGCAGGATCCCGTTCAGGAAGTTGTTTCCCTGTCATGCGTCGGGTCGAATCGCCTGCTCTATCTGTTTGCGCTCGCGGACACACGGGGCCGCGACACGGAATCGATGGATCGCCCCGAGGAGAACTTGCATCTCTTCAGGCTCGCCGCCGAGGAACATGACTGCTTCGAGCATCCCTATCCATTTGCGAACGATCACGCGAGATTCCTGTTCTTCCGGCAGCATCCTCCAAACCTGCACTATGTCCCCCACGAGCACTATCGCTGCACCGTCACAATGACGTCGGGCCTGCCGGGCGCCGGCAAAGACACCTGGCTTCAGCAGAAGTGTCCCGATCTCCCCGTTGTCTCGGCGGACAACGTTCGAACAGAACTTGGCATCAAGCCGACGGACGATCAGGGAACCGTGGCCCAAGTGGTTCAGGAACGGTGCCGGGAGTTTCTCCGCGCCAGGCAATCCTTCGCGTTCAACGCAACAAACCTGATCGCTCGCACGCGACTGAGGTGGATCGATCTCTTTGCCGACTACGACGCTCGTGTCGAGATCGTCTATCTGGAACCCCCGGCCGCCGTCATCTTCCACCAGAACAAAGAGCGATCCCAGGCTGTCCCAGAACGGGTCATTCAGGAACTGATGGAGAAGGTCGAGCCACCGAACCTCACCGAGGCACATCAAGTCAATCTGATCGAACCCGAATCTGCGAACGGCGACGCACTTTGAGTTAGAGTTTCACCCTATGCTCCTGACCCTCTCGACCACTCATCAGCCAGCCACCGACCTGGGCTACCTGCTGCACAAGCACCCCGGCAAGGTGCAGCCGTTCGACCTCAGCTTCGGCTCGGCGCAGGTCTTCTATCCGGAGCTCAGCGAAGAGAAGACCACGGCCGCACTCCTCCTCGATGTCGATCCCGTCGGCATGGTCCGCGGAAAGTCCCGCTTTCGGTCCGGCCTGCTCGACCACTACGTCAACGACCGCCCGTATGTCGCATCCTCGTTTCTGAGCGTCGCGATCTCGCAGGTCTTCGGAACGGCCCTGTCCGGTCGCTGCAAAGAGCGACCCGAGCTGGTCACGCAGACAATCCCGCTCACCGCCCGAATCGAGGTCCTTCCCGTTCGAGCGGGCGAAGGATTTGTGCACCGCGTCTTTGAACCGCTCGGTTACACCGTCGAAACCGTTCGCCATCCCCTGGATGAACAGTTCCCGGAGTGGGGCGAGAGTCCCTACTACTCCGTCACCATCAGTGGAACAAAGACTCTCTCGGAGCTGCTGACCCACCTCTACGTCCTGGTTCCCGTCTTCGATAACCAGAAGCACTACTTCGTTGGCGACGAGGAGGTGGAGAAGCTGCTTGCCAGAGGCGGAGGCTGGCTGGCCGCTCATCCGGAAAAAGAGCAGATCACCCGCCGGTCCCTGGGTCACCGTCCGAGTCTCTATCACGAAGCATTGTCGCGCCTGATCGACGAGCTGACGGTTGATCCGGAGGCGTTGACCGACGCAGTCGAGTCAGAGACCGGCAACGAGATTCAACAGACTCTGAACGACCAGCGGCACGGCTCGGTCCTCGCGGCCCTCAAAGCCAGCGGCGCACGATCCGTCCTCGACCTCGGCTGCAGCGAAGGCAAGTTCCTCAAGCGGCTCCTCGAGGAGCGACAGTTCGAACGCATCATCGGAATGGATGTCTCCGTTCTAGCTCTCCAGCGGGTCGCGAAGCGGATCAACTACGACCGCCTGCCGCCGATGCAGAGGGAGCGGATTCAACTCCTCCATGGCTCGCTCATCTACCGCGACAAGCGGATCGCCGGTTTCGACGCAGCCGCTATCATCGAAGTCATCGAGCATCTCGATTCGCCCCGTCTCTGGGCCTTGGAGCGAGTGCTGTTTGAGTTCGCGAGACCGAAGACCGTCGTCGTGACGACGCCGAATCGGGAATACAACGTCGTTTGGGAATCGCTGCCGGCCGGACAGTTCCGTCACAGCGACCATCGTTTCGAATGGGCGAGGGTCGAGTTCGAAGCCTGGGCGAACCGCATCGCCGATCGATTCGGCTACTCCGTTCGGTTCCTGGCCGTCGGGCCGACAGCCGAAGGCGTAGGATCGCCGACACAGATGGCCATCTTTGAGCAGTCGTGAAAGCAACATGACCGAGCGCGTCCACACCCACGCCAATCTGATTTACTCGGAAGGGACCCATGTTGTCGTCACGCGCGACGTGATGGGTCAGCACGGCCGGGTTCTGCACCCGAAGGGCGCGGTGGGCGTCGTCGTGCGGTCGCCCCGGGATCTTGATCACTCTTACCGCGTCCGCTTCCCGGATGACGTCGAAGAGGCGCTCCGACGCGACGAAGTCGTCATGCTGGCTCAGTACCAGGAAGGAGACATCGGCGATACGGCCGTCGCTACCGGCCAGGTCGATCTCTTCAACCATGTGATCTACCGGTGCATCATCGGCTCGCGGGCTTATGGCCTCGAGGGCGAAGCCTCCGACACCGACTACCGCGGAATCTTTCTGCCGCCGGCCGAGCTGCAGTGGTCGCTCTATGGTGTCCCCAACCAGATCGAGCGCGACGCATCGCAAGAACAGTACTGGGAGCTCCAGCGGTTCCTCGTTCTGGCATTGAAGGCGAACCCGAACGTTCTGGAGTGCCTCTATACCCCGCTGGTCGAGAAGGCGTCGCCGCTCGCTGAGGAACTCCTGGTGATGCGAGAGGCTTTTCTCTCTCGGCTCGTCTACCAGACCTACAACGGCTATGTCCTGTCTCAGTTCAAATTGATGCAGGCTGACCTGCGGAATCAGGGAAAGGTGAAGTGGAAACACGTCATGCATCTCCTGCGGCTGCTGATCTCCGGCATCAGCGTCCTGAAGAACGGCTTCGTGCCCGTGCGGGTCGATGAGCAGCGCGAGCAGCTCCTGGCCATCCGGCGAGGCGAAGTCCCCTGGGAAGAGACGGAGAAGTGGCGAATCAGCCTGCATGGCGAGTTTGACGAAGCTCTTCGGGCGACCAAACTCCCCGAGCGACCGGAGTACGGCCGCGTGAACGCTTTCCTTGTGAAGGCCCGGCGGCAGGCGATCAACGACAACGTGTGACGAACTTCACTGACGGAAAGTGTGGGCGGGCAATGAACGATCCAAGACTGCTCAGACAGGTCGAAACCCATCCGTTCCCACTGCTGTTTGCCACGATCAGCGGAGCGCACCTCTACGGTTTTCCCTCTCCGGACTCCGACTTCGACCTCCGCGGCGCTCATGTCCTGCCTCTTGAGGATGTCATCGGTCTGCGCGAAGGCCAGAAGACAGTTGAGCGCTCTGGCATTCATGACGGTCTCGAAATCGACCTCGTTACCCACGACGTCAAAAAGTTTATAGGCCTGATGCTCAAGAAGAACGGCTACGTTCTCGAGCAGCTGTTCTCGCCGCTCGTCGTCCACACGACCCCCGAGCACGAAGAGCTCAAGGCCATCGCCCCGGCCTGCATCACGCGCTACCACGCTCACCACTATCTCGGCTTCGTGGAAACGCAGTGGAAGCTCTTCCAGAAGGAACGGCCTCCGCACGTGAAGCCGCTGCTGTACGTCTATCGCGTCCTGCTGACCGGTATTCACCTCATGCGCACCGGTGTCATCGAAGCCAACCTGCCGAAGCTCAACGAGGAATTCCGGTTGTCGTACATTCCGGAGCTGATCGAACGGAAAACGACGGGGCCGGAGAAAGGCACGCTCCAGCAGGCGGACCTGGCCTTCCACCAGCGGGAGTTCGAGCGACTGAGGGCAGTGCTCGAAGAGGAGATGAACGTCAGCCAGCTGCCCGAGAGTCCCACTGGAAAAGAAGCCCTGCACGACCTGCTCGTTCGACTGCGGCTGTCCTGAATGCACATCAAGCTCCCCAAACTTTCCCTCGTTGTCCTCATCGGCACGAGCGGCTCCGGAAAGAGCACCTTCGCACGCCGCCATTTCACGGCCACGGAGGTGCTCTCGTCCGACTATTGCCGCGGGCTTGTCAGTGATGACGAGAACAGCACGGCCGCCACGAAGGATGCCTTCGACGTTTTGCACTTCATCGCGGCTAAACGGCTCGCTGCCGGTAAGCTCACCGTCGTCGATGCGACGAACGTGCAGCCCGAGGCCCGGAAACCGCTCGTCGAGCTGGCCCGCAGGTTTCACGTCCTGCCCGTGGCCGTCGTCCTCAACCTGCCGGAAGATCTCTGCCATGAGCGAAATCGCGACCGGCCCGATCGGAGCTTCGGGCCGCATGTCGTCCGCAACCAGCGGTCGCAGCTGCGGCGGTCCATCCGCGGACTGAAGCGCGAGGGCTTCCGCCACATCTTCGAGCTCGAATCGCCAGCCCAGGTCGAGAAGGTGACCATCGAGCGCGTTCCGCTGTGGAACGATCGGAGCCATGAGCACGGACCGTTCGACATCATCGGCGACGTCCACGGCTGTGCGGATGAACTGCGGGAGCTGCTCGGCCGGCTCGGCTATGACGAGATGATCATGATGTGTCACGAGCCCGGCTGGCAAAACCTGGCCTTCGTTCATCCCGCGGGCCGCAAGGCCGTGTTCGTCGGAGATCTCGTCGACCGTGGACCAAAGGTTCTCGACGTTCTGAGCATCGTCCGGAATATGACGATCTTCGGCTCGGCGATCTGCGTCCCCGGCAACCACGACATGAAGCTGCTGAAGTGGCTCAACGGCCGCGACGTGCAGATCACCCATGGCCTCGCCAACTCGATCGCCGAGATCAACGCGGTTCCCGCGGATGAACAGCCCGCATTCCGGAAGTCGCTGACGGAGTTCCTCGATGGACTCGTCAGTCACTACGTCCTCGATGGCGGCAACCTCGTCGTGGCTCACGCCGGTATGAAACAGGAGATGCAGGGACGCGGCTCAGGCCGCGTCCGCGACTTTGCACTCTACGGTGAGACGACGGGCGAGACCGACGAGTTCGGTCTTCCCGTGCGCTACAACTGGGCGGCCGAATATCGCGGCCCGGCGATGGTCATCTATGGCCACACGCCCGTCCCCGAACCTGAATGGCTCAACCGGACGATCAACATCGATACCGGATGCGTCTTCGGAGGTTCGCTCACGGCGCTGCGCTACCCGGAACGCGAACTGGTCTCGGTGCCGGCCCGGGAGACGTACTGCGAGTCGTCGCGACCCTTCCTGCGCCCCGATCAGGAGGCGGCTCCGCTTTCGTCGCAACAGCTCGATGATGATGTCCTGGATGTGGAAGACGTCATCGGCAAGCGGATCATCTCGACCCGCTTCGAACGCAGCATCACGATCCGCGAGGAGAACGCGACGGCCGCGCTCGAAGTGATGAGCCGCTTCGCCGCCAATCCCAAGTGGCTGATCTACCTGCCGCCGACGATGTCTCCCTGTGAGACATCAAAGGAAGAGAAGTTGCTTGAACACCCGGCGGAGGCCTTTGCGTACTTCCGCAACCAGGGCGTGCCGCAGGTTGTGTGCGAAGAAAAGCACATGGGATCCCGCGCGGTTGTGGTCGTCTGTCGCGATGCCGACGCTGCGCGCAGCCGGTTCGGCATCACCGATGGCGAGTCAGGCATCGTCTATACCCGCACCGGCCGTCGCTTCTTCAATGATGCATCTCTCGAACAGTCGTTCCTTGAACGGGTGCGCGCGGCCATGACCGCCGCGGACTTCTGGGACGAGTTCCACACCACCTGGGCCTGCCTCGATTGCGAGCTGATGCCTTGGTCCGCAAAGGCCCAGGAGTTGCTGCGCACGCAGTATGCCGCCGTCGGCGCCGCAGGCACGGCCGCGCTTCCCTCGGCGGTGGACGTTGCCGATCAGACTCTTCGCCGATTGGCGGCCGACGCGCCCAACCAGCTCCGCGAGCTTCATGCTCGCCTGCAGGAGAAGCACGCGGCGATCGGGCAGTTTGTGCAGGCCTACCGCCAGTACTGCTGGCCCGTAAACTCCCTGGATGACCTGAAGCTGGCCCCGTTCCACCTGCTGGCTACGGAAGGACGAGTTCACGTCCACCAGAATCATCTCTGGCACATGCAGGTGCTCGCGAAGATCTGCGAGCACGACTCTCGACTGCTGCTGGCCACGCGCCATCGACTGGTTGACGTCTCCAGCCCCGACAGCGAGCAGGCCGGCATTCAATGGTGGTCCGAGCTCACGGCCCACGGCGGCGAAGGGATGGTCGTCAAGCCGCTTGAATTCATCGTCAAGAGCTCGAAGGGGCTCGTTCAACCGGCCGTCAAATGCCGCGGTCCCGAATACCTGCGGATCATCTACGGTCCGGATTACGACTCGGCATCCAACCTGCCGCGTCTGAAGAGCCGAGGCCTCGGAGCCAAGCGGTCGCTCGCCCTCCGCGAGTTCGCGCTAGGCATCGAAGGCCTCGAACGATTCGTCCGCAAAGAGCCGCTCCGCCGCGTTCACGAGTGCGTATTTGGTGTCCTGGCGTTGGAGAGCGAGCCGGTGGATCCAAGACTCTAGCGAGTAACAGTGGCCCTGTTCGTTGACCTGAGCTGGGTCACTGGGGTGTGATCTGAGATAGGCGGCGACACGTCATGCTTCGAATCACTCTGCTCCTTTCTCGACTCTTGCGCTGCGCTACAGCTGACACTGTTAGTCTGCATAGCCCTCAAGCGCGTTGCGCACCACCCCTATCGGGGTAGTGCGCTCTGACGAACACGTCTTAGTCCGTCGTGACGCGTCACGAGCTACCTGATGCACTGCTTTGCGGTCCTGTCCAAGTCATTCGCTGAGAGTGCGCTAGACGCTTCAGAAACGATTCGATCCAGCGGGCGGCTCTGCCAAAGTCCGCCGACAACGATGGACTCTCAGTAGACCGCCATCTTGAGGCAATTTGACGTGGACCCGCAGCGTTCTTCGTGTCTGCATTCAAACAGTGCCTCGACTCACTCGGCGGACTTCGCGATCCGATCACTGATCTGCCGCGAACGCTCGAATCGAACACTTTCCTTACTCATTTCTTCTCACCAGCAAGCGGGTCGACGGCCTTCGACTGGTTGACCTCGACGCGGATCAGCCAGTCACCCTGGGTGAAGTCACTGGCCGGCCGACCGGGAAGCCCCGTCACCGACGATCCAGACGACTCGCCGTCAAAGCTGACATAAACGCCCTTTGTCCCGGTCGGGTTAAATGCCGCATTGACGATGAACTTCGGCGGCAGGTTCGTCGGCCGGACCGGAAACTTCACCCACTTCTCGTCACCGCGGGCGAACTTCGAGTACGGGAACTTGTACGACGTGATCCGGTTGTTCTGCTCGTCGCAGAGATGGATCTCGAAGTCCTCTTTCGGAGCCTGCGCCGCGCCATACCGTGAGCCGAAGATGCTGACAGACGTGATGTACCACGAATTGTCGGGCACGCTGAAACGCACGCCGTGGCTTCCTCCGGCGAGGCTCTTCTTGTTGGCTCCTTTTCCATCATCGAGCGCCAGCTCCTGCGGAGGATTTGCCAGGTCGACTCGATCCGCATATGCGAGCGGGAACTGGCTCTTCTCGCGGGTCAAAAGCAACACCGGCGCCGCCTGGTCCCACCAGGCCTTGAGATGAGCAGCGTCGCCGAACTGTGCGAGGGCCGGCTCCAGCGATTCGCGAGGATTGGCCGGATTAACCTCAACCCGCCCCCACGCGCGAAACACCTCTGGGAAAGCCATCTCGCCAATGATCCCGGCCAGATCCCCCCACAACTTCGCCCCTTGGACAACATTGGAAGACGTGCTCGCCGAGAGTTGTGTCGTGAGACGCTTCGTTCCATCAGCGCCGTAGTCATACTGGTCGGGCCACAGCTTCTCCCCCTCTTTCTCATAAACGCCATCGACAAGCGACGAACCCAGCCAGTGCGCCCAGCCCTCCGCGCCGGCCGTAGTCAGCCAGCCGTGGTCCTTGATCGGCCGGTACATCGCCAGATGCGCCGTCTCATGGCAAAAACCATAGATGTGGAACGTGCCACTCTGCTTCGGCTGCTTGAGGTCGCGATCGGTTTTGACGCTCAGCGAAAACCGATCGGCCCCATCATTGAACAGCCGGACCGATCCCATCGGGTCCGCGTTCAGTGCGACATGAATCGTCTCCGGCATGTCGAAGCCATAGCGCTCGGCGCAGATCTGCCGGGCGGCTTCGATGGTTTTCGCGATCGCCGACTGATAGTCAGCCGGAACGCCCTGACCCGACAACTTCACGTGGGCCATCTGCGCCTTCGAGCCCGAGACGAGACCGAGAAACATGACCGCAACGAGCGAAGTGAATCGCATTGGTTGTCCCCGAGTTCAAAGAGAAATCGACATCTGGTGATATCACGGACCAGACGTGCTGACTGCGGTCAGCACACCACCGATGTCGTCGTACTTGAGTTGCACCTGATACTTGCCCGCTTTGTCGAACTTGATCGGGTCAGTCCGATACTCGCTCCGCCGGCCGATCGAAAACCAGAACGCCTGTCGAGGCACTTCCGTAAACTTCACACGCCCCCGGTCGTCGGTCTTGGAAGAGGCGAAGAGGCTCGAGGAGGGAGGAAGCACATCCCCGTCCAGGTCGACGGAATAGCCAGCCAGCGGCTTACCCTCACGATCGACGGCCGTGACATCGATGTCCGATGCAGCCTCCATCTTGAAATTCAGCTCGTATGGATGGTCGGGGTAAACGATGCCGATGAATCCCCAGTCCTTCTCGCTACGATCCTTCGGGCGGTATTCGGCCATCCCGAGGTTGCCGCCGCGGCAGAGATCCACTTCCGCGTAGCCCGATTTGCTCGCATAAACGGTGGCCGCCTGGAGATTGGGCCCCCCCGACGTACTGAACATGCCCGGACCGAAGTGAATCTCATAGCGGCCCTGAGCGTCCGTCAGAAGCGGATCGCCGGTGAACAGCGTCCCCATGCCTCGCGCGACGCGCACCGATACCCCCTCGAGCGGCTTGCCGCTCTCGTCGACAATCTTGCCCGTAACGCAGTAGCGGCCAGTCGGTGTCGCCGGAGTCTCGCCCGTCAGTCCAGGAGCATCGATACTGACGACTCCAAACCGCCCGCGGTCAACCCAGAGCAGCTGCCTTCCATCGGGAGACCATGCCAGCTCTTCCGCCCGATGATCGAGGACCTTCCGCTCGTCCTCCCCGGTCATCCTGACGATTCGAATCTCCTCGCGACTCGCATTGGTCTTCCCACTTGCCTTGGAGAAGGCCGACGCGGTGTAGGCGATCCACAGGCCGTCCGGTGACCAGAGCGGACTATGTGATCCGCTATAGTTCCAGGAAGGTGGCTCCTTGGCCGACTCGTTTGTTCCAGGACCGGAGATCTTCGTCAGTTTCTGTGGACCAACTTCCCAGACAGCGAGCGCACCATCGAGCGGCGTTCCGCCGAGCCAGCTGCCTCCCTTCACGACATCGGTCGTCATCGCCAGCCGCAGGCCATCGGGAGCCCACGCCGGCGCGACCCCTTTGACGTCGGGCCTCTGAACCTCACCCGTGTCCACGTTGGCGATGACCAGCGGATAGTCCTTGACGTAGTGACCGATGCCGCACGCCACGAACCTGGAGTCGGCCGACCACGCGGGCTTGTTGGCGACGGTTTCGCTTAAGAGCTGTCTCACCGTCTGCGCCTCCAGATCGGCGACGAACAGCCCGTGCTGCTGCTTGATCTCTGGATGGTCCCTAAGGAACTTGCGACGGACGTTGTCGTTCTCGAATTTCTCGTCGGTGTCGAAGTAGTTGCCGCAGAAGGCGATCTTCTTCCCGTCCGGCGACAGGCATTGATGAAAGAAGGAGTCGCAGCCGCCGGGCATCCGCAATTCGCCCGCAGGCTGCCCTAGCAGGTTCATCAGGCGGTAGCCGTTCTCGCCATGCGCGAGGACGTAAGCGATCCTGTCATTCCCGTACCACTGGACTTCGTCGACGCTGTCGGAGTCGACAGGCAGAGCCTTGCGGTCAGAGCCGTCAGCCTTGCCGATGATGATGCGGACCTTCTGCTCGCCATCCGGCCCGACGGCGATCTGCCCATAGGCGATGCGCAAGCCATCTGGGGAAAGCAGTTGCGTAACTTTCGACCTGGCGTTTGCGTCTGATGGTTGAGGCTTCGTCGCCGACTCGATCCCGGGAATTGCGACGTCGGTCGTGTCCGCCGGTTTGGGGCGCTGACCCTCAACGGACGGGACGGCGCCAGGCAGGACGACGATCAATCCAATCGCCAGGACCATCCGCGATAGCCAGACCCGCGGCGTCCGATGGCGTTCGATCTCGATGACCCGGCGGACGCGCATCCGCGTCGCCTCAAAGGCTCGAATCCCCGCCGGCAGTGATCGCGATGGTCGCACCGAATGATGCTCGACGACGGCCAAGAGGCACCGAGCGTAGTCGGTCACCCGGCACTGCAGCCGGTGCAGCGTTTCAACATCGCAGCAATCCTCGACAACCTGGGTCAGACGACGATTCGCAAACCAGACGGCCGGATGGAACCACCACACGATCTGGGCCATGACCTGCAACCACCCGAGCGAAATGTCTCGCCGCTTCAGGTGAGTCAGTTCATGCGTGAGGACGGCATCAAGCTGGTCGGCGGGTAGTGATTCGACGAGCGAACGGGACACAAGAATTCGCGGCCGCAGAATCCCGCAGACCGCCGGGCCAACGGCATCGCAAAGCAGCACTTCGACCGCTCGGCCCGAAACCCAAGGCTGCAGGCGGACCAGTCGTTCTTCCAGCGGCAAACAACGATCGGCTCGCGCCAGGATCGCATTCAGCCGCCACATGCGAATCGCGATCGCCAGACAAAACAGCGCCACGCCGAACAGCCACAGACCCAGAACAATCACGGCCCACTTCGGATGACTTGCGGACGACGACTCAATGCTCACTGGCACGGCAGCGAGTCTCTCTGACAAGACAGCGCGTGTGGGTGTCGAGGCTGCCGACTCTACAGGCGCCATTACGCCGCCGATGGGAGCCACGTCCGACGCAACAACGTCTTCGACGGTCTCCGGCCGTCGATCAGTCTCTGGAACTGGTTCGTTCAGCTTGACAGACGGAGCCCAGAGCGAGCCCAGCGACCAGACATTGTGCGACGTCGCCCACACCGGCGGCATCAGCGCCTTGATGATCACCAGCAGCCACAGGGCGGCGGCAAGATGAGGTCGCCTTCGCGCGAAGAGCGACGTCAGCACCCACACGACCGCGGCCACAACGGCCACCTGCCACGCCAGCGTCCAGCCTACATTTACGATTCCAACGGAAATCTCAGCCATCGGACGACTCCTCGGCATCGTCGATCAGTTGGCGAAGCTCATTGAGCTGGGCACGCGTGACTCGCTTGCGCTCGATGAGGTACCGGACGAGCGGCATCGCTTCGCCGTCGAACAGCTTCTGCAGCAGGTCATCGACCGTGCGGCGCACAACGTCGCCCCGCTTTACCGTGGAACGATACACACGAATGCGGCCGTCCAGCTGCGACGTGGCGTAGCCCTTCGCTTCGAGCCGCCGCAGATAGGTCTGGACCGTGGAAAACTCGAGAGACAGCCGGCCCGGCAGCGCTTCGTGGACCTGGCGGACAGTCGCCTGCCGGAGCGTCCAGAGGATGCGGGCGATATCGAGTTCCGCGGCGGACAACCTGGGGCGAGCCGGCACGAGCACTCCTTCAATGACAAATGTCAGTGACCCCCAGTGTCGCGTACAAATGTCAGTACGTCAAGGGTGAGCGAAACCGGCGGATGGATGTGGGCGACGACGCAGCATGCAATGGCGGACCTGCCAATCAATGACCTGGCCGCGATGGCGAAACTGTAAGGCCAGCGCCGACTGCGCATCGGATGGGGTGCTCATCATTCAGGATGCTGACTGTCGCACTCTCGGGTGGGACTTCTAGATCAGAGGCAACGCATCGAATGCTCCACCGAGCACTCGCTTCGACTCGACGCCTAGCCAGCGATCGAGGAGCGACGAGTACACTTGGCGAAAGTCCACTTGCATTCTCAGGTCGCCCTGATCGAGATCAGTGAGAGATGGATGATTGCCCACCAGACCACCTTTCACCGGCGAACCCGCAACAAAGACCGGTCCCGCCGCGCCATGGTCCGTCCCAGCGGACGCATTTTCATCCACTCGCCGGCCGAATTCGCTAAACGCCATGACCACCACGCGGTCATCCAGTTTGGACTCCTTCAGGTCAGTGAGAAACGCTCCAAGGGCGCCGGAGAACTCACTGAGCAACTGACGATGGGTGAACAACTGGGCGGAATGGGTGTCGTAGCCTCCCTGGGATACGTAGAAGACGCGCGTGCCACCGCCGAGTTTGATCAGCCGCGACATTAGCTTCAGCTTGCGCGCGAGCTTCGTTTCGGGATACGTCGTCGTTCCGGGGACGGAGTCTTTCGAGTCTGCGAACCGTCTGGCCGCCTGGAAGGAATTGTCGACAGTGCGCTCGACGAACGCGCTGATGTCGTCCTCCGCCGAAGACGGACCGGCCAGTTCTGGAATGGTCTGGTACAGTGCGAGGTCGGATTCGTTTTCCAGGGCCACGGGGTTCGCACGGCGGCCCCGGATCGCCACCGGCACGGCTTCGCTACCCAGGTAAATCGAGTCCGGGATGGATGTGCCCTCCTTGCGGATGCAATCGCAGGTACGCCCCAGCCAGCCGATGCTGTCGTGCTGCGATTCGTCCACGTTCGCATGCTGCCAAATCGCCATGCTCTCGAAATGGGAGCGGTTGGGGTTCGGGTAGCCGACTCCCTGCACGATGGCCAGATGCCCTTCCTCGAACAGCTTCGCGGCCGACTTCATGCCCGGGTTCAGGCCGAGCGAATCGTTCAGTTTGAGAATGTCCTTGTCCGGGATTCTCAGTTCGCGGCGATTCTTCGAGTAGCCCTCGTCCGTGAAAGGGATGACCGTGTTCAGGCCGTCGTTGCCACCATCGAGTTGGATGACGACGAGGATCCGGTCATCTTTCTTGAGATCGTCCGCACGCAGCGAATGGGCCAGGAACGAGGGAACGAGCGGCGCCAGGGAAACGAACGCCGAGCCCTTCAGGAAATCACGCCGGGATTGCATCGTTCAGTTCCTTGTCATGACCTCAAGGACCATCAAAGACCCCTCACCTACCCGCTCCGCATCAGTGCAACATTCCTCGCGGCGACGAGAGGAGCGCGATCGTGATTTGTCTTAGGCACTGCTCGCGATCCCCGCTGTCCGTCACCGCGGCCTCGACCGCCGCCGCGAGCCGCGGCGGGGTTTCGCCAAACAGCACGTCGCAGATCCGATGAAGCCCCTCTTTCGCGTTCCAGGTCGCGGAAGCGTCTTCCAGCAGAATGGATAACTCCGGGGGAGCAACCGGGTTCGAAAGCCTGCCCTCCGCAAGCGCGGACGCGAAGTTTGCGTGAGCGACAACTGTTCGCGTCGACAGCCAGGCCTTCCCGCCGCTCCAGCCGCCGACGTTCGGCGGATAGAACAGATCTTGTCCCATCCGAGTAACCCATTCGGCGAGCACGAGTGAACTCGGCGGGTCGCGCCAGCATTCGAGGGCCCTGAGCGCCGCGACGACATAGCTCACCGGATCGCAAACCCGCGTCCCGATATTCGAGTCGCTGAAGAACAGTCGCGACCGCAGGATCGTGCCGATGCCCCAGCGGACGTCGAGCTGACGTTCCCGCAGCCCGCCCGCCAACTCCTCGAGTGCCGGGGTCTCGACGATTCCTTCGGCGAAGAACTCGCTCGTGAGACGCCAGGCCAGCCGCCTGGATGTTGCGGGATGGTCGGCCAGCATCCGGACGAGATCGTCGCCGCTCCAGTCGCCGGTTTGACCGAGGATTGTCTTGGGTTCGGCGTCGTGCGCGGCGGGCCGGTCACGGAAGGCTCCCTGCCGGACGGTCCACCCGGTGAGGGCCCGTGCGGCTGCTTTCACGTCGTCTTCGGTGTAGTTGCCGACGCCGAGGCTGAACAGTTCCATGATCTCGCGGGCGAGGTTCTCGTTGGGATGCCCTTTCTCATTCGAAGGCGCATCGAGCCAGACGAGCAGCGCGGGATCATGGGCCACACCCGCGAGCAGCTTTCCAAAGGGAGAAAAAGCATTGGTCCGCAGCAGCTCATTCTGCTGCTTCATCAGCCTGAGATCGGACACCTTCAGGTTGCTGGTCGCGAAGTGATTATGCCACATCAGCGTCAGCCGTTCGACGAGCGGCTGGGGGGAGAACAGGCAGCGATACAGCCACCAGGCCTTCAGCCGCTCGGGGGTTCCCGAATCGACGGCGGATTGGCCAATCACCTGGGCCAGATCGGCGAACCCCTCCGGAACGCCAGCCCGCCCCTCACCGGTCAGCAGCCTCGTAATCGACTTGTCAGGCCCGTCGGCGAGGTCCCGATCGATCTCGCTACGGCACGCGCCGAAGACCGCGCGACGATGCAGGTGAACGACGCGACGCCGGTCCCAGGGCTGAGAGCTGTCGGGAGAGTAGGGAGTCCAGTGATGCATGGTACGCCTCGCTTGCCGCTGGAGTGCGTTTCTTTCGTCATCACTCTGGCTTTTCCGGCTTGAGCACGACGTCGCCGAGGTCATTGACCGGACCTGGCTTTGCCACAACGTCGTCCAGGACCTTGCCGAGCGAAGTCAGATAACTCTGGTTCCCGAACTTCTGCATGCCCAACGCCTGGGCGCTGTACTTCAGCCCCGGCATGATTCCGCACATCTCGAACCGGCCGTTCTCATCGGTGATGACCGCACGGCCTTTCAGGGGGACAAACTCGCCGCGTTCCAGTTCGAAGCCTCCTCGCCAGCGGCGATCGTTCATCATGGCGGCGTTCGGCTCGCTGGCGCTTCTCCAGCCCCCTTCAATCCTCGTTTCAGGCAGCGGGGCGCCATTTTCATCGACGAGGCGGCCGATGAACCGAGTCGCCGGCTCCAAGGTGATGAGTGCATCGGCCGGAGGTTCTCCGGTCACGTCCAGCTTGCCGATGAGATCGGTCGAGGGCTCGAACGCCATCAGCCGACGGCCGTACTCGGAGATGTAGCCGGTGACCGTGAACGGACCGCCATGGCCTCCGGACCAGGACGCGGGGGAGCTTTCGCCGTAGCGGAAGAACTCCGTGGGGACACGGCCGTCCGCGGATACGACTCGCACCGAAAACGTCTGCGTCGGCGTGAGCGTGATTGAGAGATCCACACTTTTCGCGTCTGAGGCCGGATCGACCTGCGTCAGGCTCGAGCAGTTGTCGGCCATGACGTGATGCGGCCATGTCGAGAAGGCGTACATCGCTCCGCCAATGCTGGCGTTCTTTCCAGTGATCGATTCGCGGCCCGCGCCGCGGGGATACGTCTGGAAGTCATTGGCCCAGAACGTCACGATCCCCGGGCCGGGGAGTACCGGGATTTCGAATCGCCCTTCGGAGTCCGTGACGAACATGTGCCGCTGGTCGAGGTTCCGGTAGTTCTTCGTCTGCTCCAGCGCGGGGTTGTCAGTGAACACGAAGTACTCGGCGTAGCCCTGGACCGGCTTGCCCGTCTTCGCATCAGTGACCTTGCCGCGGACAACGACGCCCTCCGTCAGCGGAACATTCTTCACGAGCGGCTCGGCACTGAGGGCTGTTTTGAACGACACTCCAGCCGCCAGATACTTCGAGCCCTTCGGTGGGAGGACGACGAATTCGTTGCCGCCTCCCAGCGGGAAGCCGTTCAGGGTGAATCGGCCCTCTTCATCCGTTGTCGCGCGAATGTAGCTCGAGTTGCCGCCGACGCGGCTGGTCGTCGTGCGTTCCGCTCGAACGAAAAATCCTGCGAGGGGTTTTCCTGTTTTGAGATCTGTCACGACGCCGGTGACGGGCTGAGACGGCCCGGCAACGTGCGTGAATTCGGCCGGGTAGTACGTCTTAAACCACCCGTCCTCGCCGCGATCGCTGTCGGAGAGCTTGATCGTCTCGCCGGCACGAGACCGGACGTAGAATTCGCCCGCTTCGATGCCCGGCCCTGTGACGAACACTCTTGCGAGGCGTTCGCGTCCAAGTCCGGAGAGAGTAAATCGCCCGTCGGCGTCAGTCGTCACCGGCGGGAGGAGGTGGTCAATTGGCCCGTTGACGAAATCGCCGCCAAAGAGGCGAACCAGCTTCTGTCGCGCCGTGTAATAATTCGCTCCGGTTTCCTTCGTCGACTTCTCCCACTCCTCGAGCGAGCCCGACATCCCTTCGTCGGCGTTGTAGGGGGTGATCGTCGCGCCGGCGACGGGCTTGCCGTCGGGCGTGATGATTCGTCCCTGAATCGGCAGATCCGCCGGGAGCTTGAGGACGTTTGTCGCGCGGCCGAACAAGGTCTCCGCGGCGCGGCGCATCTGGTTGGACAAACTCGCCCGGAGCGATCCGGTCGTCTCGAAATTCCTTGAATGTCCTGCGGCCAGCCCGTAGCCGGGCTTCACCGCCACAAGCGTGGCATAGCTCCAGGCGTCTTCCCAGCCGTCGGCGAACTGGCTCTTTTGCCGACTGAGTTCAAACTTGCCCTGGGCGTCGGTTGTGGCCACGGACTGGGGCACGCCGATGTCGCGCAGGAGGCCGTAATGCAGAGTCACGGTCGCACCGGCGATCGGCTTGCCGGATTCGTCGACAACCGTGCCCGAGTAGCGGAAAACCGGATCTTCCTTTGAGTTCGTGGAAGCTGCAGACGAGGCGTTGGCTTCGGTTGAAGGCTGCACCGTGGATGCCGCCGCGACGACCGCGCTCTTTTTGTCTGACGCCGAGGCCTGTGAGGCCCCAGACATCCGCTTCTCCGGCTGCAGTGGTTTGGCATCCGAACGGTTCTCGGGATTGATCTCCAGGTCTCCCAGGTCGATCGTCTCACCGGCGGTTGCGATCAGGTCTCCTTTCAACAGCTTCGCCACGCCGGATCGGGACCGAATGAAGATGCTTAACTTTTCGCCGGCCGGGAGAAGCATTGTGAACCGGCCGTCCTGATCGCTGACCGGCGGGGGATCATTCTTGGCGAACGGCGGCGAGCTGACCCAGCCGGGCTGGGGGCTGAAATGAGAATCAAGCGGCACGTCCTTGAGCGGTTGGTGATCGAGATCCAGCAGCCGGCCGGTCAGGCGGGCCGGGGGATGCAGCACGACGGTCGCTTCCTTCTGCTCGGGCCCCGCCGTAAACCGCACAATCGACCGCAGACCAGTCGTTTCGTCGCTGAACAAGAGGCATTGGGTTTCCTCTGCTGTAGTGAACCGTAGTTCGGCCGTCTCGCCGATCTTGCCTCCCCGCGTCTTCAGGCCGCCCGCCCGGACCGTTGTCAGTGGCTGCCCCGCGGGATCAGCGAACCGGAACGTAATCATGCGGCCCGTATCAACCTCCAGGTCAGCCTTGACCTCGTCCGCGTCGGCCGCCGGAGTGATTTCTTTCAACGCGTGGAACGAAACATCGAGCCCATGGTCGATGACGTCGACCTTCGAATCCTGGAGATCGGGAATTGCCTCCTTTCCGAACCCGGCGACGTAGGAATCCTTGTCGGCCGCCTGGAAGCAAACGATTCCATGCCCTTGGATCACCAGAATCCGATACTTGCCCTCAGCATCAGTCTCACCGGAGGGGAAATACTGCAGCATGCGGCGCACGCCCGAAGAATAGCGAGGGTGCTGCTTGATGAACTCATTGTTGGCAAACGGCGTGTAGCAGACCTTGCCCTTCACGGGTTGGCCGGCCTGATCTTTCACCACCCCGCTGACCCACACCCCGCGCTTGAAGGTGACGTCGAACGCCGTTGTCCCTGACGCGGTCGGCTTTGGAATCGTCAGCGAGTCCGCGTCCAAGTAAGTCTGGTCCGTAAAGTCGACGTACATCCTGTTTCCACGCCGCTGCGGGAGACCGCGGATCTCGTAACGTCCGTCGGCGTCGGTTGTCGCCGTCAATTCCGCAAGCTTGCGACGATCGGAACTGGTTTCATCAGGGCCGGCGTTGATCCGGGCGTTGGGGATCGGAGCACCGGAATCGACGTCGGTCAGGCGGCCGGCCAACGGCGCATCCGGCTCGACGACGTAGTCGAACTTCATTCCGTAGTAGATCCGGCGGTCGCCGTGATGCTCGCCATCGACCCTCAGTGGTTCCATCTCCCGCATGATCACATCCACCAGCGCGGTCGCGATTCCCGGCTTGTCGATTCGTAGGACGGCGATCCTGTCCGCTCCGACATCTTCAATCTCAAATCGGCCGGTGGCGTCACTTTGCGCCACGTGAACGTCGGCCAGCTCGACCTTCGGTCCGAAAGGAGCGCGCACCTGATTCTGGCGATTCATCGTCATGACGGTTCGCGACGCCCCGCCCGTTCCCGCTTCGCGTCGCTGCAGCACGATCCAATCGCCGAGCTTTGCGGAACTAGCCGCATAGAGGTCGACCACCCGTATTGTGGCGTCTTTCACCGGCCGACCTTCGGTGTCGATCAGGCGACCTCGAATCGGCTGTGCTGCGGGCGACTGAGGTTCGGTGGCCGCGTCCCCCGACGGTCCAGTGATCGGCAGTTTCGCATCGTTGCCCGCACCGTCCTCCGGAGCTTCGGAGCCAGATTCCTTTTCATCTTTCGCATCGGCCAGCGCAACGAGGCTGGCTACCTCCGAGCCCGCGGGCGGCTGCGCGGCATCCACCTGAATAGCCGTTTCAACCGGATTCGGACGACTCGGACGCAGCGCGGCGGCCAGGCCGATCACAGGCGTCGCCAGCGCCAGGATCACGAGCGTCGTCGCCCACGTAGGCCGTTGCGACAGCGGCCGCGCAAAGTCCAGAATCGAATCAATGCGACTTTCAACGTCGGATCGGCGCGCCATCGAAACAGAGGTCGGCAGAATCCGGCCGCGCGTATCGGAAATCGCAGCCGCGACCTCGAGCAGGTGACGGGCATACGTCGTCCGGTCGCCCGTGCAGATGATCGCCGCATCGTCGCAGGCTTCTTCCGCGAGCGTCGACAGCCGGTGACGAAGCCACCACGACAGGGGATTGAACCAATTGACGGCGACATTCACCTCCGCCAGCAGTGCGATGGCGCTGTCCCCGCGCTCCACGTGAGTTCGCTCATGAAGCAGAACCGCCTCCAGCTTGGCTGTCGACCATTCCAGCCATTCGAGCGGCAGCATCACCACTGGGCGAAACAGACCGATTGTGAGCGGAACCCGGATCATCGGGCATTCCAGAAGTCGCGCAGTCCGAGTTTGCGAAGGCCAGCAATCGGAGGCCAGGCCCAGTTCATTCAGATCCACTTCGAGAATGGGCGTCGAGGCCCAGTTCAGCCGCCAGGCCGCCGCCAGCCCGAGTGCCAGGCGAGCCAGCATGATGAGCGAACCGAGCAGCCAGACGCCTGCCAGGAGATACGGCGCGGCTCTGGCCAGGCGTCGGAAGAGGGACGGTGCCGCGACGGGCTGTGGAGGATCACCGGGTGATTGGATGAAAGGCATATGGCTCCCGATCGGAACCGCATCGGGCAGCACGCGAGGTTCCGACGTCGAAGCCGGGTCCTGCGCAAGGAATCCGGCGCCTGCTGACGGCCCACCCCGGAACTCCGCATCGAGTTGCTGCACGGTTTCCGGGACGAGGCTCATTGCCTCAGCAACTGGCGGCGCGCTCTCGGGAAGTGTGCGCGCAGAGAACTGACTGGTGGCTACGTCTGGGCGAGTCCCGAACTCGTCCGCACGAACGAGGGCAAGCCATTCAGGGGGAACGAACAGCGGGAGCTGCAGTTGAGGGACGACTTGAGACAGCAACGGCAGCATCAGCATGCCGACCAAGACTCCCGTCCAGATCCGATGCCGTACCTGGCTATCGCGAATTCGCAGCGCCCGAATCAGTAGCGTTGCGATCAGAGCCAGTAGGAGCGATTTGACGGCGGCGTCGAGCGCCAGCCCAAGCCACTGCAAGGAATATGCAAACATGCCGCCCTCACGATCCGGGTGAACCGGTGACCTATTTCTTCCCGCGCTTCCCGCCTTTGCCCGCTTCTTCGGACTTGGAGATGCGCTCCGCCAGTCGGCGAAGCTTCTCAGCCGTAATCAAATTGTCGTCGACCATTCCGACCAGCAGGTTTTCCACCGAGCCCCGGCACAGTTTGTCGATGATGCCCTGCACCTGCTGCGAAGCCACATTCTGTGGTTCAACTTTGGGGCGATAGACGAATGTCCGACCCTCGACGTCATGCTCGACATAACCCTTCGCCTCGAGTCTTCTCAGAATCGTGCGGGCCGTCGAATCCTTGACATCATGCGAGCCCTCCAGGGCAGTGCGGACATCTTCAGCGGTTGTGGCAGGTCGCGACCAGATGACCTGCATCACCGCGTGCTCGAGAGGTCCGAGTCGGGGTTTTTCCGACTGCTTCATGCGGATCCCTTTCAGCGGGTATGGCGCCTTGAGTTACAAAATGTAACATTACGCATCGTAACTGTCAACTGTTTGAAAATTCTTTTTTGCTTCCTCGACGAATCGTGATCGATGGTCGTTCGGCCTGCCCCGGTGATTCAGAAGCGAGAGGCGCGCCTAGTATTACTCCGTTACGTTGATCTTGGCGAGTTCTGTGAAATCGGGCAGGATCGCGTCATGGACGCACGGACGCTGACCAAACTGAAGAAGGATCTGGCTTCGTTCCTGGACGAAGTGGCCGGCTCACTGGGGCACCCCCGCCGACGACGCTGGTGCGAGACCTACCTCCGGGGACTGCTGCTCGACGGACACCGCAAGAGCATCGAGCCGATGGCGGCGCGCCTCAAGACTGTTGAGCAGGGCCCTGAAGACTATGAACAAGCGCTGCAGCAATTCCTCAACCAGAGCCCCTGGAACGAGCAGGACCTCCTGGATGGCCTGCAGCAGTGGATCGGCCAGAAGTTTGGGACGGACGGATTCCTGATCCTGGATGACACGGGCTTCCCCAAGCAGGGCCAGCACTCGGTGGGAGTCGCTCGGCAGTACACGGGAACGCTGGGAAAAGTTGGCAGTTGCCAGGTGGCCGTGACCCTGCAGTTCGCCACCCGGCAGGATGTCGTCGGGATCGACGCCCGGCTCTATCTTCCTCAGGTCTGGACCGAGGATCCTGGCCGGTGCCGGGCGGCTGGAATTCCGGACAGCGTCGGTTACGAACCCAAATGGCAGATGGCACTCGCCATGGTCCGCCGCGCCCGGTCGAACGGCCTGTCAGGGCTCGTGCTGGCGGACAGCCTGTTTGGCGCCGTGACCGAATTTCGTGAGCAGCTCAGCGCCGACGGTTGTCTGTACTGCGTCGGGATCGATTCGACGCTCAAGGTGATCGCTGCGGATGCGGACCTCGGTCCGGTGCCTGAATACAGCGGCCGCGGGCAGCCTCCCAAGCGTCCCGTCGGCGTTCGCGCGGGCGCCAGGTCTCCCACTGTCCGGCAATGGACGCAGGAGCATCGGCCGACTTTCGGCGGGTCACCTGGCGAGAAGGCTCGAAGGGAAAGATGACCAGCCGCTTCGCCGCCTGGCGGGTGCGTCCGGCCCACAGGCTGTCGGCCGGACAGATGCCGCTGTCGGCGTGCTGGCTCCTGGCGGAGTGGCCAGAGGGTTCCGAGTTTCCCACGAAGTTTTTCTTCAGCAACCAGCCAGCGTCGACCAGCGTGAGGGCGCTCGTGCGAACCGCCAAGAGCCGCTGGTGGATTGAGCACTCGTACAAGGAACTCAAAGACGAACTCGGGCTCGACCATTTTGAGGGTCGTTCCTGGCGGGGTTGGAACCATCACGTGGTGCTGGTGTTCCTGGCGTACGCCTTCCTGCAGCATCTGCGACGACAGCGGCGCTCAAAAAAAAGAGTCTCCCGCTGACGCTGCCGCGACTGCGGGAGGAACTGCAGCGACTATTGGCCTGCTGGTGCGGCCGCTGCCTCCTCTGCGGACAGCTCGTGAAAGAATTCAACCTCGAGCAACCTCCATAGTTAACGGAGTAATACTAGAACCCCGACCGACTCACCTCCAGGAGATCGCAGACCGGGGCGGCCGCGAAGCCGTCTCTCAGGACGATCTGATCGATCCCGGCGTACACGTCCCTCACCCGTCGCGGCCGAAAATAGAGAGCGCACTTTTTTTTAAGATGTCCCGCTCCCGCTCCACTCTTCGCAGCTCCGCCTCCAGTTCCCGGCCCCGGAGATCCGCAGCTGCGACTGACGCAGTGCTCTGCGACACTCGCTGCCGCTTCCAGCGATACAGCAGGTTGGGACTTGTCAGGCCCAGACGCTGACAGATTGACGACGCGGAATGGCCGTCCAGGAGCATCTGGACGGCATCCTGTTTGAACTCTTCCGTGAACTTTCGTCTGTGCCGGCTCTCACGAGCCGATGCGTCTGCTTCTCTGCCTTTCGACATCGGACTGCTCCCCTTGAGCTGTCCAGATTAAGCACAACCAGCTGTCCGAAAAATGCGAAGCATCTCAGTTCCCGGTGGCTGTCAGCGAGCCGCACGCAGTTGCCAGGCTACCCACCATCTCCGCTACCCGCGCCCCCCTGTGCCCCGATAGACTCACCCCGGAGGGCTACCCGATGGAATCGACCGAGCAAGCATCAGGCACACCGCCGCCGAAAAGACGCCGACGCCGCTGGCTGATCGCAGCCGTGCTGCTGATCGTCGTGTCGGCCGTGTCGTGGTGGCATTGGCCACGAGGGGATGCGAGGTTCGTGGGGAAGTGGAACGTGGTGGTTCCACCTCCTACGCAAGGCGGTGTCATGACTTTTTACGCCAACGGCACAGCCAGTTACGCTCGCACCGTAGCTGCGACTATGTCGTATCCTTGGTCCGTGACTGGAAACCAGATTCGAATGGGTGACGAGTCGAAGGGAGCGATGCTGTGGGTGAAGCAAAAGATCTACCCTTGGCTCTACCGTCACATCCTCGGTAAGCACTACGCCGTCGGAGTCGCCACCGAGTACCAGATACTGAGCATCGAACCGGACAAGATTCGACTGCGAGCGTCTGGTGGAGAGGTCGTTTATACACGCGTCCCCCAATGACCTCTCTCCCGTCACCACCGAAGCGGCACAGGCGACGAATCGTTGTCATAGTTGCTGTGCTGCTGCTCGTGTCGATCGTCTCAAGGTGGTATTGGCCCCGCGGTGACGCGAGGTTCATTGGGAAGTGGGCCATCTACGATGACGACACAGGGAAGTTCATCAATACGGTCGCAATGGACCCCCAAGGCAACTGGCGGGAACCGCGATACCCGTTGCATCGGTATTGGATTCGAGGTGACTATCTGTGCCGTTCGGCATCGGTCAGTCACGCCTGGAACAAACACAAGGTCCTTGGACCTCACGCGGCCTTCATCGCATCCGTTTCAACCATGCTGAGGATCGGCTACGTGAGGTACGAACACTTCGAGTTCCGAGGTGAGGACGAACTGATGCTCTACCACACCCTCGGGTCTCATCGGTATCGCTATCGTCTGACACGCATCCCCGAATGACATCTCCACCATCACCATCGAACCGACGCAGGCGACGGATATTCGTCACGATCGCCGTTCTTGTGCTCGGGCTGGGCTGGTGGTTTTGGCCCGCAAGGGAAGAACGCGGCTTCTTCGAATACTTGGAGGCACATCCTGTCGCGTGCTTCGTGTTCAGACCGTTCTTCGCTATCACCGGAAAAGGTCAGGAGTTCGACCGCGAGATCGCACGGGCAAGCTTGGCACGAAGCGGCGTTGACCCCAGCCTCCTGCCCTATATCGAGATTCTGCCTTGACCGCTGCCTCTCTGGCCTCCCGCGATAGATCACCAAACCGTCGTCCCCGAATCACCATCGCCGCACCCGCACTGACAGTCCTGCCCTGCCCGCCCCCAGCCTTTCCGCAGCCCCACCAGCCCTTCCCGCGACTCTGTGCCCCTGCCGGTCCGGACGCCGTCTGCAGGCCATCCATGGCTTCCTGCGGGGTCACTTCCGGACACGCTGTTCCAGGGCTTCCACCTGTGCCAGAAGCGCCTCCCGCATGATCCCGATGACTCGGTCTCGGGTCGGCCCCGGCAAGTGGGGCCAAACTGAGATCAAGCCGTCTGGGGAATCGGGCACTGACGCATCTGCTGCAGCGGATCTTGCCTTGCTACCGAAGTCGTTGGCAGACAACCGGTTGGACAATTCGCCACCCACCTCACAATCCTTTGGTTCAGGGTTCGAGTCCCTGCGGCCCCATTTCTGCGCGGAGATGCAAGTCGTTGCACTGAGTTGCTCCAGCCGCTCTCAGTCTTCGATTTGCACCTCTGTTGCAGGTTCGGGTCGTCCGTCCGTGGCTGCACCCATCGGCAGGCCGCCGCCTGGATTTGTCCGGGAGGCCGGCCTTTCCGAGGGCGACTTCCCTCCGTCACTTCGATTCGGCGAACTGTTTGTACACGCCGGCGACATCGCTTGCGGCGGCGTTGCCGGGGTGGGGATAGGCGCCGTAGCGGAGGCGGACGCTGTCGCCTGACTTCAGTTCCTGGACGGGCGTCGCCACCTTGCCGCCGGTGTAGTCGGGATCGCCGAAGGGGCTGATGGCGAACAGTCCGTAGTCGCGGACGTGGTAGCGCGACGGTCGGAAGTTGCCGGGGTGGTCCATCACGGCGACGCCGAAAACGGCTTCGCCGATCCGGCCAGTGTAGTCGATCCAGGGGGTTGGCTGCCCCCAGAGCAGCTTCGTGCCTTTCACGCCGGCATCGCTGACGACTTCGCCTGCCTCCATGAACTCGCGCATCGAATTTGGCACGCGGACAGCGAACATCCCTTCCTTGGTGTGGCCGATGGTGACCGGCTCGCCGAGCGCCTTGAGTTCTGCGTCGTAGTCGATGAGGCGGTTGGAGTGGATGCGGACGGTCGTCAATTCTTCGAGGACCGGTTCTTCTTTTTCGTTGACCCAGTGATTCACGATTTTCATGACGGCCGTTTCGCCGCGCGGGGTCGTCAGTTCGACTGACCTGTTGACGATTTTGTGACCTTCGGCCCAGTGCTTGAGGCCGTTGACTTCGTCGATCGAAAACCAGATTCCCTTGTGGTGCGGGTGGTCGTAGTAGCGGGGGTCTTTCTTGTCGAGTTTGACGCCGGGGACGGCGTCGTTGATGAGGCGGGTGATGGTCGAGGCGATCGGGACGACATTCTTCTGCGACAGCCAGCCGTTCTTTGCGGGGATGTAGATGGCATCGCCTTCGATTTTCGATGCGACGAGCAGTTCGCCGAACTGCAGCGTCTCTTTGGCGTCGCGCGAGCGCGGCGTCGAGCGGAGGATCGCTCCTTCGGCAATGACGAACACCGAGTTGAGCAACTGGTCCTGGTTGCTGCCGGGGTTTTCGAGCCGCTGCTTCAGTTCGTCGAAGCCGCCGGCGGCGGCGACCGGCAGGAAGAAGGGCTTCTTGCGGCCGGTGTTGAACTGGTAGGCCAGGAAGCCTTCATCGCCGATGACGGCGGTGACCACCTGTTCGCCTTTGGTGAGGACGACCTCGGCGGCGAAGGCGGAAGAGAATCCTGCGGCGAGGGAGGTCAACGTCAGCAGGGCGGTCAGCGCAAGGCGAGGCACGCGTGGTCTCCGTGTATGGGACGGGGATGGCGGGAGGAAGTCCGGCTTCTGGCGGTCATCGCGCGGGGGCGACTTCACGCCGCGCCGGGCATGGGCCGGAGCGGCCGGGCTTCTGGCACCATCATGGCGCATAAGTGCGTGGACGCAAGGACTGCAGGCCTTCGACGGTCATCGTGGCTGTTGCGGAGAGGGTCGTCCGGTAAATGCCGTCTTCCAGAACGATGCGGCCATCGCTGTTCGCGATGCCTTTAACGAGCCAGCGGCCCGGGCCTGGAAGCAGGGCGAAGCGGTGCCGGACCGTCACCTGCACGGGATCCTGCCAGCCCACTTCGGCCGGCACATGGGGGACGGTGGGATGGCTCAGCGGGTTGTACGAATGGAATTCCCCGGCCGACGGGGTCGCGCTGCGGTCGTCGAAGCGCAGTGCAACCGAGGTATTGGCGAAAGCGTCGTTCGTTTTGTTGGAAAGGCGTTGCGGCAGGCGGCCGTTGGCGGCGGCCCCGGCATCAAGGGCGCGGATGACGGTCGTCAACGACCCGGCCGTCGATTCCGCCAGAGGCGACGCCGGCGCTGTTGATGTGCTGCGGGACGGAGAGATTGCGACGCAGGCGAGCGCGGCGGCAGACCAGATTTCGCGTGCCTTCCGGCTGGCGAGAACGTCGACCGCCTGGGCGTCGAGCAGCAACTCGACGCCCGCGGCCGCGTTGCCGGGAAGGAGATTCGCGTTCGAACTGCGTCCGGCGGGGACGAGCGTCGAATCGGACGTGACGGCCGGGATCCAGACACAGGCCGCGCGGGCGGCGGCGAAGGCGGCATAGTGCACGACGACTACGCCGATCAGGAGCTGGCTGAGCTGCACGATGAACAGCACCAGGAGCATGAAAATCGGAAACGTGAGAACGAAGGCGAGGGACTGCACGCCGCCGCGGGTGTCGCGGTGCAGGCGTCGCAGCTGCTGGACGGGCGAGAACGATTCCAGAGGCGGGTGCGAGCGGGCGTCGACCTCCGGGAGCGGTTGACGTCGGTGCAGAGGGAGATGGGCCAGGCCGGCACGCAGCAGCAGCGTCGCCAGCGCGGCGCAGACGGCGATCGCGAGGACGATCGGCAGGCAGGCCTGGGCAAGGGCTGAGGCGAACATGCGTGGCGGGGAGTGTGACGGAACAGTGCGGACTGCGTCGGCCGGCGTTACATGCAGGTGACGAGAATGGCTGCGGCGAGTGCGGCGGGTGCAAGAGACAGGGCGCGGCCCTCGGACGGGATGGGGCGCGGCGTCTCCGCGGGGGCATGTGGCCGTTTCAGGGCGAGCCAGGCTCCGGCCGTGCCGTCGTTCCAGATTACGGCAGCCAGCATCCACATGGCGGCGACTGCCAGAGTCCCCAGCAGGGCATCGAGTCCGTTCCCGCAGCCGAGCGCAGCGCCGAGCAGCGCGGCGAGTTTCACATCGCCGCCGCCGAGGGCGCCGGACAGCCAGGGGATGACCAGAAGTCCGCCGCAAACGACCAGGCCGGTGATTGCGTCCCAGACGCCGGCGTTTCCATTGCGGACGGCGGCCGCCAGGCAGAGGAGGATGGCAGGATACAGAATCGCATTGGGGATCCGTCGTCGGCGGACATCGGCCGCGGCGGCGAGGACGAGAGCGGCAAGCAGAACGAGATGGGCCGCGGGCATGTGAGGAAGGGCCAGTCGTCGGAAGGGGAGACCTGCGGCCCGGGATGGCGGGGGGTGGGAGACTGGCCCGTCACAACGCGTTTACCGGCTTCCGCCCTGCGTGTTGTAGCTTTCCTCAATCAGGGTGTCGGTCGATTCGTTGAAGTACTTCTGGATTTTGGGCCAGCCGACTTTAAGGATGAAAATGAGGATCGGCACGGCGATGGCCGCGAGGATCAGAATGGTTTCGATGCTGAGTGCGGCGCGACGCAGACGGCTGTCGGATGGCCTGGCGCCACGACGGGGGAGAACGGGGTGCATGTCGAAACCTTGCGCGGGGGCAGAACTCCGGCTTCCAGGGAGAAGCCGGGGTTCATCACATGAAGGGCATCGCAATGAGGTCGCAGGTGAGTTCGAAGACCAGGCTGATGAGCCGTCGTGTTTGCGGCAGGGCCAGGGCTGCGAGGGGCAGGAGTGCGGTGACCATGAGGACGTAGTCGAGCGTCTGTCCGGCGCGGGCCGGCAGGCGAGGACGACGGTTCAGGAGGCCGCGCTGCATGGCTACAGAATAGCGAAGCCAGCGGTCGGGATGCCAGAACGGTTTTGTTCGGGGCGATCGAGCGGTGTGTCGGTTTCGTCGGAAAAGAACAGAAAAGAGGCCGGCCTCTCGTGCGAACAACCGGTTTCCTCAGGCGGCATGCCCCCGCTGCGGCACATCGGTTCCTGGCCAGGATCTCCCGCGAGGACGACTGCACGCTCGCCCCGCCGGCCGGATGTGCCCCAGCCCGGCCTCCGGAGAGATCGGACTGAAGAAGTGTGGCTGTTCAACCGATGGCAGGGGGTTGCGCGGCGGGTTGTGCGCGTGCCCGCTTCCATTTGACGAGGGCCCTCCGCCCGAGGCATCCTGCGAGGACGATGCCAAGCGGGGGGAGCAGGGCCCAGCGTGCCAGCCATCCGTAATCGCGGCGAGGTGGGAGCGCGTAATACCGGAGAAACTGGTGATCGATTGAGACCAGCCCGTTGCTGCGGGTGAGGAATTGATGGCTGGCGTGCATGGGAAGCGGACCAAGGTTTCGACCAGTGGCTGTTTCGCGCAGGAATGTTCTCGGAGGGGTTACCGCGAGAGCGATTCGCACGCCATGCCGACCCAGCTCGTGGGCCGCCCGAATAACGAGCTTTTTGAACGGCGTCTCCTCAAGCTGCTGATGCAGAAATGCGAACTGCCCGTCCGCTGACTGCTGGATTAGCGGGCTGGGATCGCCGGGCTCGAAGTCCGGCAGGCGGTCTCCGTCGACTGCACGCCAGCGACTGGGGTACAGGAGTCTATCCTTGCCCACCCGATGAGAATGCACCTCCTGATCGTCTGCCGAGAACGCCGGGAACGTCGTCGCGGGGACAGTCCAGAGCGATTCTCCAGTCGAGACGCGACAGACTGTCGTCACTCGGGGTTGCCCGCCGAACCTGTTCACCGTCGCCGGGCTCCCGCCGCCTGGCGGAGCTGGCCGTGCGTTGACGATTGCAAGTTCTCCGTTCGCCGACAGGGTGAGGCTGCTGATTGCGCCAAGGTGATCGAATCGCGGGTCGGGTTCCCCCGTCGCCAGACGGTGTACGCGTCGGTCCGCCCGAAAACTGCCCGACTGGAACTGCGAGCGGGGGATTGCCAGGAACAATTCGCTTGTCGCCTCACGCTCGAAGGAACAATCTTCGATCCGCCAGCGCGTGGCGGCGCTGCGAAGATCAATGCAGACGGTGTCCTTATTGTCCGCGATCAGGATCTCTTTCCGGCCGGGGCTTAGAGCAAACCTGCAGGCGTCCGGAATGTCTGGAAGGGGCATCAGCACCTGCCCGACTTCCGCATCGACGAGCAACAATCGCCCGTTGCGGCGTACGAGCATCTCCCAGGTTCGCGGCGCTGGGCCATCGATGATTACATCGGCGGCCGTGAGGAATTCACGAACTTTCCGGCATTCCGGAAATGTCCAGTATTCGATTGGCCCGCAGCGAACGACTGGTGAACCCGGTCCATTTTGCCACCGTCTCTGCAAGAGCAGAAGTTCGCCACCGGGCGTTAAAACGCTCGCCATGGCGGCGGGAGTCAGACGGGCGATCTTTGTCGCCGCCAGCGGCACATTTCCGTGCCAGTGCCAGACGACCGAGGCAATCCAGACGGCGGACGTGAGCGATCGAAAGTGCCAGCGACTCCAGAGTCTGTGCATCAAACGCCCCGAAGTTCTCAATGACGACATCGGAAGTCGACTTCTCGGCCAGGGGCCATCAAACCCCCTGCGGAGTCAATGGTCTGGGCTGCCCGTCGGCTGACCGTGTTCTGCAACGCGGATGGGCGTCCCGGCTTGTTTAAGACAGTGCCGCCATGCCGACAGGACGGTCAGCAGGACCGCGGGAGGCAAGCCAGTCCAGGTGGCAAGCCATGTCCAGTTTCGACGGGGCGGGAGCGCGAAGTAATGCAATTCGCTGTCGCGATTGATCAGCAGTCCCTGAAAGTTGCGCAGCCAGATTTCTGTCGAATTGCTGTCTTTCGGCGGGGCGCCCAGATCGGCGATGGTTGCACCTGTCGGACTCTCCAGCAGCCGGTAGCGCTGAACCATTGGAGGTTGCGGCAGAGGAAAAGAGAGAGAGCCCTGAAGCCAGTTCCGGCCTCGCAGAATCCAGCCGGGCCATAGGCTGAACTCACCTGCCAGCAGCGTATAACGGATGTTGCTGGTGGCGCGGTGCGAGCCGGTTGCAGGCCACTGGCGGATCCGTGGACTTTCGATCCATTCGCCGTCGATGCAGCGGCGAACTCCGATGGCGCTGCCACCAGTCGCGATTCGCTGATGAACAAAGATGCCTTCACCGTCCTCCGTGAATCCGGCCCCGATCTCGCCCCGTGCGCCTGTCCAAAGCCGCTCGCCCGTCGCGAGCCGACAGACGACCCAGGTGAGGTCAACCAGCTGGATCAGGGCATAGGGACAATTCGCGGCGGTCCGGAGAAGGAAAATCGGTCCAAGATGATCAAAGCGGGTGATGAGGCTCCCGGTCTTCACGTCGAGAATCGTCTTGGCGATGTTCTTGCGATCGGGGCTTTCCTGGGTCAGGATCAAGTCGGCCGAACCGGGGTGCGCAGTGCGCACGCCATCGCGCGACCAGAGATCGCGACCTTGCTGGATATCGCGGACTGTCAGGCGGCCTTGATGAATGAATGCAACGAGGTTCGCGTCGGCACTGTTTGAAAATAGAGCGCTGGCGCCGGCTGGCAGCGTTTCGATGAGTTCGAGCGTCGAGACGTCGTACAACAGGCAGCGACCGTCCTGCGTCACCTTCAGGAGGTTGTCATTGAGAAGCACGGGATTCTCGAAGCCGCCTGGAAGATCGAGCGACCGGCTGAGTTCGCCATCGGCGAGGCGCCAGACTTGGACAGGGCCTCGAGCCGGGCGCGGCCCGTTCTTGCCCCCTGACGGCAAAGCCGTGACGACTTCGCCAGCGGCGGTTGTGCCGATGACGTCGAATGGTTTGCCCGGACTGATGATGGTCGTTGGCAGGACCGGCACTGAGATCTGCCAATAGTTCCAGACCACGACCGCCCACAGCGGCAGCAGCCCAATAGAAATCCATGAAAGTCGCCGCATGCGCCAAGCCCTGGCAGGTTCGTTGAATCGCGGGGTCAGCGAATCATATCGAATTGCGACATTTCAGCCATCTGGGCCCCGGCCGCGTGAGCGCGTGGGCGGGGATGCGGCGGCGGGTGGTGCAACGCGGGGGGGCTGGTCGGGGCTTTCAGGGTGCGGCGGGGGCTTCGCCCTGCACCTGTTTCACGTCGCCTTCGAGCTGGACTGTCCCCGAGTCTTCGTTGAAGCGGCGCGGGCCGGCTTTGAGGACGACCTGGGGCGGCAGCTGGTCGCGGCGTACGGCGGCGGGGCCGGTGGTGGTGCGTTCGATTTCGTCCTTGAGCGATCCGGTTTTCCAGGGTCCGACGCCGGCGAAGTAGTAGTTGTTGTCGTTGGACTGGGCGACGGTCACGCCGCCTGGTCCGCGGCTTTCGTGAGTCTTGGGGTCGTAGGCGGCGATGCCGAGTTTGGCGTAGCCGGCCTGCTGGGACCGGGTGAACAGCTTGATTTCGGGCACGGTGACCATGCCGGGCAGCGAGAAGCTGGGGATGCCGACGAACGAGGACGAGGTGGTGGTTCCGACACCGCCGCTGCGGGGTTCGAGCACGATGTCGGCGGCATCGGCCTTGTCGACGAGGTATCCGCCGCTTCTGAGAATGCGATGGCGGATCGACGCCAGCACGTAGGCTTTGTCGACGCAGTCGATGTACTTCTCTTCGAGGAAGACGTTCTGCTGGTGCAGCGGGCGGAAGTCGATTTTATCGAGCGACTGATCGACCGCGTTGGAGAGCAGCATCTGCTCGGTCGCAGTGCGGGCGGTGTTGGTCGTCTGGGCGGTGGTGCACCCGGTGAGCAGGCCGATGCAGAGTGTGGCGGACAGGCAGCGCGACATGGCGAAAATCACTTGAACAATACCGCGTTGACCGCCGCATCGCGGGGCGGCGCCGCGGCAGTTTGACCCTGCCTGGAAATAGGCCGGCGCGCGGGCGAGCGTCAATCCGCTTCGCCGGACCGGGGCGAGAATCGCGGGCGGGCGGGGGATTCCGGCTGTTGAGCGGCAGAATCCGCCGCGGGCGCGGCGCCCTTACGGCCGACCGGGAGGTCGTTCATTTTGGTTCACTGGCGGGGGCCGCCCCTTGTCCGGGGTGGGAGGCTGCCCTATCTTCTTGCGGTCCGCATGGTGAATCCTCAGCTTGAGTTGCGGTCTGCTTGGAAGCGGGCCCGCACGCGGCCGCCGTCGCTGATGTTGTTCCTGTGCTCTCGTTCCGGTCCCAAGAGGTTCTGACGAAATGTCCGTTGCTGCGAAACCCCTCCCTTACAAAGTCAAGGACATCAAGCAGGCCGAACTGGGCCGGCGGCAAATCGAGCTGGCCGAAAAGGAAATGCCCGGCCTGATGGCGCTGCGGGAAAAGTACGGGAAGTCGAAGCCGCTGGCGGGTGCGCGGATCGCCGGCTGCCTGCACATGACGATCGAAACGGCGGTTCTGATCGAAACGCTGATCGAGCTGGGCGCTCAGGTGCGCTGGTCGAGCTGCAACATTTTCTCGACCCAGGACCATGCTGCCGCCGCCATTGCCGCGGCCGGCATTCCGGTGTTCGCCTGGAAGGGGGAAACGGCCGAGGAGTTCGACTGGTGCATCGAACAGACGATCTACTTCGATGACGGCCAGCCTCTGAACATGATTCTGGACGACGGCGGCGACCTGACCGTGATGGTTCACGAGAAGTTCCCCGAGCTGCTGAAGGGCATCAAGGGGATTACGGAAGAGACGACGACCGGCGTGCACCGGCTGTACCAGATGCACCAGGCCGGCAAGCTTGGGGTTCCGGCGATCAACGTCAACGACTCGGTGACGAAGAGCAAGTTCGACAACCTGTACGGTTGCCGGGAATCGCTGGGCGACGGCATCAAGCGCGCCACGGGCGTGATGATCGCCGGCAAGATTGTGGTCGTCTGCGGGTATGGCGACGTCGGCAAGGGGTGTGCGGATGCGATGAAGGGGCTCGGCGCCCGCGTGATCGTCACCGAAATCGATCCGATCTGCGCCCTGCAGGCGGCGATGCACGGCTACCAGGTCACCACGCTTGAAGAGGTCGCCCACGAGGCGGACATTTTCGTGACGACCACTGGCTGCTGCGACATCATCCGTCCGGAACATCTGGACGCGATGAAGGACCACGCCATCGTGTGCAACATCGGCCACTTCGACATCGAGATCGACGTCGCGTACCTCAACAACCGCAAGGACATCAAGAAGGTGGCGGTGAAGAAGGACTCGGACGCCGGCGGCCCGGTCGACAAGTACGTTTACCCCGACGGCAAGGCGATTTTGCTGCTGGCGGAAGGGCGGCTGGTGAACCTGGGCTGTGCGGACGGCCACCCGGCGTTCGTGATGTCGAACAGCTTCACAAACCAGGTCGTCGCGCAGATCGAAATGTGGACGAACCCGGACGCGTTCGAGCTCGGCGTGCACGTGCTGCCGAAGAAGCTGGACGAAGAAGTCGCGCGGCTGCACCTCGACAAGCTCGGCGTGAAGCTGACGAAGATGACGCAGAAGCAGTCGGACTACCTCGGCGTGCCGGCCAACGGCCCGTACAAGCCGGAACACTACCGGTACTAACGGTGAGCGATCACAAAGCCCGGGGGTTCCAACCGGCTTTGCCCAAAAAACAGCCTTTTGCCCAATAAGTCCTGAGCCTGCCTAAAAACCCCGCCAGATTAAATCTGGCGGGGTTTCCTTTTTCGGTCACTTTTGAAATCGGTCCCAATGGATCCCAGGGCCGGCGGGCTTCCGTCTCCAGTTGCAGAAATCGCAGGAGGCGACAAATGAATCGCCAAACACATTAAAATAAATGGAACGTTCGACACGTTTCCTAGCAGCACAATTGCCCACACAGTTGTGGAGACAGCTAGAGCGCATGTCACTCAGGTGTAGCGTGGCGATACCCGCAATGGGCGAGGTCGTTTCGGCACTCGTCGGGCGGGAAGTGATCGATCAGCCGGCCCAGAAGTGACCACAGGCCCTCCATCGTGCGCTCGCCTGCACTCCGCAAGTGCCACTTTAGTTTCGAAAACACCTGCTCGATCGGATTCAGGTCCGGGCTGTAGGGCGGCAGGTACGCCACCTGCGCTCCGGCCGCTTCGATCGCCTCCCCGCACTCCTGCGACCTTATGCGACTGCAGGTTGTCCATCACCACGATGTCCCCTGTCTTCAACGTCGGCACGAGATTCTGACGCACATAGGCCAGGAATGACCGTCCATTAATCGCCCCGTCAATGACCATCGGCGCGGTCAGCCCACTCAGACGCAGGCCGGCGATGAACGTGGTCGTCTTCCAGTGCGCATGAGGCACTTTGGCGATCAGCCGAGTCCCCTCCAGACTCCGGCCCAGACGGCGGCACATGTTCGTTTTGGCCCACGTTTCATCAATGAACACGAAGCGTTCGATGTCCGCAGCGATCAACGTGTTCTGCCACGCCCGCCACTGGCAGCGTTTCTCGGCGACGTCCGGCCGGTCTTGTTCGGCCGCGCAGAGGACTTTTTTTTGACGGTCAGTTTGAGCTTCTGGAGCGCGCGGCAGAGCGTGTTGAGGCTCAGCGGCGTCTGGAGCTCTTTCTTCAGTTCGCTCAGCGTCGCATCCGGTTTCGCGGTGACCAGCGCAACGAGCTGATCCTTGATCGCGAACCACCTGGGTTCACGCGCACGGCGGATGCGAGGCGCGATCTCATCATTCTCGCGACGCCTTTGGCGGAGCCGTCTGATCCACGACTCACTGACGTTGTATTTGACTCCCACCTGCCTGACTTCCATGCCGGCATCACAGTGGGCCAGCACACGCTTCCTAAGATCGATCGAGTAAGCCTTCATCTACAAGCCCTCCATGAGATTGCCTGTCTTACTCAATCTTCGCAGAGAGCGCTAGAGCGTGTTATGCACTTTTCCTGAGCAACATCATAGACTTACGGCATGAAGGATCATGCCGCGGGCCGGAGGCCCTACCCCAGTGATGTCTCGGACGCCGAGTGGGCGTTCGTCGCCCCGCACCTCACTCTGATGGATCCCGAAGCTCCCCAGCGCGAGCATTCGCTGAGGGATCTGTTCAACGCCCTCCGGTGGATCGTCCGCTCGGGGGCGCCCTGGCGGTACATGCCGTCCGACTTCCCACCCTGGGCGGCGGTGCATCAGCAGATGCGCCGCTGGATGGCGGCTCGCGTGTTCGAACAGAGGGTGCATGACCTGCGCGCTCTCTTGCGAATCTGCGAGGACCGTTCCCCGGATCCCACAGCCGTCATCTTCGACGGCCGGGTGATGCCGTCGACGCCGGAGAGCGGCGGCCGGGCGGGGTACGACGGCCACAAGCGGAAGAAGGGCTCCAAGGTGCATATGGCCGTGGATACGCTGGGAAATCTGTTGGCGCTGAGAGTCACGGCCGCCAACGAGCAGGAGCACGCTCAGGTGACGGCCCTGGCCGCTGAGGTGCAGCAGGCGACGGGTCAGAGGGTGGACCTGGCGTACGTCGATCAGGGATCCACCGGCGAACAGGCGGAAGACGACGCGGAGGAACACGGCATTCATCTCGAAGTGGTCAGGCTGCCCGAGGCGAAGCGGGGGTTTGTGCTGTTGCCAAGGCGGTGGGTGGTGGAGCGGAGCTTTGCGTGGCTGTCGCGATTCCGTCGGCTGGCGCGGGACTATGAACGGCTCCCGGAGACGCTGGCCGGGTTTCACTTCGTGGCCTTCTCGGTGCTGATGCTGACTCGCATCGCTCCGGGTCTGGGGCTACTCAATGAGCTACTTGGAAGTGCATAACACGCTCTAGGCGACCCCGGCGGGGGTTGCGACGGAATCTGTGGAAGGGCCACCCGGGCGGGGTGTCGGAAGATTCTTCTGTATTATGGTCGCGCCCGAAATGAGACGGCGAAGCTCCTGTTGAGCCGCATCCGGTGGACAACTCCCCATTGGAAGACGGCCATCCACCGGCCCCTGCACGAAGGGCCTGCCTCGGCAACAAGGGCCGGCGGAACGCCGAACCCGATGGAGCCCGCTCTCCCGGACGCGGCTCGGTCAGAGCCTCGCCCTCCCAGTCGGCCCAGAAACAATCAAGAGTTCCTGCACCCGCAGCGCTGGTCCGCGCAAATGGCCTTGCGAGATGCACACGCTCGAGGCTGTTTGCCGCAGGTGCAGGGTTGAGACTTCGCGCGCCAGCGGGGACACTGCCCCGGCGGGGGATTGGAGTTCTGCGTGCGACGAACACCGGCGGACGGGATGCTTGCCATGTTGAAGGACGGACTGCAACGAGCGCGCCTGGCGCTGCTCCTCGGGATGGTGGTGTTTGCGACCTGCCTGACAACAGGCCCGTCGGCCTTCGGAAAACGCATCATGGCGGCAGGGTACGATCGGCCCAGCGGAGACCTGCAGCAGTCGCGGTCTGTCGTCCTGTCGCGCCGGGGCATGGTCGCGACCAGTCATCCACTGGCCGCGGAAGTGGGACTCGAAGTGCTGCGCAAGGGGGGCACGGCGGCCGATGCCGCGATCGCCGTCAACGCGATGCTGGGCGTCGTCGAGCCGATGAGCTGCGGCATTGGCGGCGACCTGTTCGTGCTGTACTGGGATGCCAAAACCAGAACGCTGCATGGCCTGAATGGATCGGGGCGGGCCCCGGCCGCGCTGTCGCGGCAGACATTCGCCGACAAACAGTTGACGGAAATTCCCGGCGATGGCCCGCTCTGCTGGACGGTGCCCGGCTGCGTCGATGGCTGGGAGGAACTGCGGGGGCGATTCGGCCGTAAACCGCTGGCCGAACTGCTCGCGCCGGCGATTCACGCGGCCGAGGATGGCTTCCCGGTTTCCGAACTGATTGCGGACAGCTGGCGAAAGTCGGCCGAGTCGTTGGCGAAGTGGCCCGATTCGGCAGCCACGTTCCTGCCGGGGGGCAGATCGCCCGCGTTCGGACAGGTCTACCGCAATCCGCACATGGCGGAATCGTTGCGCCTGATCGCCGAAGGGGGCCGCGATGCGTTCTACAAGGGGTCCATCGCCGAGCGGATCTGCGCGTTCAGCGACGCGAACGGCGGCTACTTCAGCCGGGCGGATTTCGAGAAGCATCACAGCGAATGGGTCGAGCCGATTTCCACCGACTACCGCGGACATACGGTGTGGGAGCTGCCGCCGAATGGTCAGGGTCTGGCGGTGCTGGAGATGCTGAACATTCTGGAGTCCTACGATCTGAAAACGATGGGCCCCAACAGCCCGGACTACCTGCATCTGCTGATCGAAGCCAAGAAGCTCGCCTTCGCCGATCGCGCGAAGTATTACGCCGATCCGAAATTCGGCCTGGTGCCGGTGAAGAGTCTGCTGTCGAAGGAATATGCGGCGCGGCAGCGCAAGCGGATCAACCCCAACAAGGCGGCGGCGGACGTGCCGGCTGGCGATCTGGCGATCACGAAGGGGGACACCGTCTACCTCTGCGTCGTCGATTCCGAGGGGAACTGCTGTTCGTTCATCCAGAGCCTCTTTCAGGGCTTCGGGTCGAAGGTCACTCCGGGCGATGTCGGCTTCACGCTGCAGAACCGCGGCGCGCAGTTCTCACTTCAGGAAGACCACGCCAACCGGCTGGAGCCCGGCAAGCGCCCGTTCCACACGATCATCCCGGCCATGGTCACCAAAAATGGGGAACCCTGGCTGGTGTTCGGCGTCATGGGGGGCGACATGCAGGCCCAGGGGCAGGTGCAGGTGCTGGTGAACATCATCGACTTCGGAATGAACGTGCAGCAGGCGGGAGACGCCGCCCGGATCTATCACAAAGGCTCGGCCTCGCCGACCGGCGCCCCGGCTTCGCCCCACGGCGGCGAGGTGGCTGTGGAAACCGGAATTCCCGCCGCCACGCTGAAAGCTCTGGGCGACCGCGGACATGTGATCGTGCGGTCCCCCGGTGAATTCGGGGGGTATCAGGGAATCCTGATCGACCGCGACAACGGCGTGCTGCATGGCGGGACCGATCCGCGCAAAGACGGCGCGGCGGTGGGGTATTGAGTCGCTCGAACAACGTGGTCCCGACGACGGCGTCGTCGGGCGTGAACTCGACGAACGGGACTGGCTTCCATGATGATTCGATTGCTGGCCGTCTTGCTGTGTGCGGCAGCGGGCTCAACGCTCGCCTCGGCTGCCGACGTGCAGGCCTGGGCCGATCAGGAACTTGATGCGCTGCTGCCGCTGTACCAGCATCTGCACAGTCACCCTGAAGTGTCGTTTGAAGAGAAAGAGACGGCCGCCCGGATCGCCGCGGAACTCAAGGCCGCTGGATGTGAAGTGACGACCGGCATCGGCGGACATGGCGTGCTGGGGCTGCTGAAAAACGGCGACGGGCCGACGGTGATGTGGCGGACTGACCTCGATGCGCTGCCCGTCACGGAAGAAACCGGGCTGCCGTTCGCCTCCACGGTGCAGATCACCGCGGCCGATGGCTCGAAACGGGGCGTCATGCATGCCTGCGGACACGACCTGCACATGACGACCTTCGTCGGACTCGCCCGCATTCTCGCCGCCCACCGCGAAGCATGGTCTGGAACCGCCATGTTCGTCGGACAGCCGGCGGAGGAACTCGGCAACGGCGCCAAGAAGATGCTCGATGACGGGCTGTTCACCCGGCTGCGCCGCCCCGATTTCGCCCTGGCCCTGCACTGCGATTCCGAACTGGCGTCGGGCCTCGTCGGCTACCGCGCCGGATACATCCTCGCGAACGCCGACACCTGCGACATCACCGTCAAGGGGCGCGGCGGACACGGCTCCAAACCCGAGGCCTGCATCGACCCGATCGTGCAGGCGGCCCAGCTGGTGCTCGAACTGCAGACCGTCGTCTCCCGCGAGATTTCGCCGATCGAGCCGGCCGTCATCACCGTCGGCTCGATCCACGCGGGCACGAAGCACAACATCATTCCGAATGAATGCAAGCTGCAGCTAACGATCCGCAGCTACACCCCCGAAGTGCGGGAGAAACTGTTCGACGGCATCCGGCGCAAGGCGAAGGCGGTGGCCGCTTCGTACAACGCGCCCGAACCGACGGTGGAGTTTGCCGACGGCACGCCCGCCACGCGAAACGACGAAGACCTGGTGCAGCGCGTGCTGCCCGCACTGGCCGAAGCCGTCGGCGACGACCGCCTGCGTCCGGCCGAGCGCGTGATGGGGGCGGAAGACTTCAGCTTCTACGGCCTGGCGGGGGTTCCAATCTTCATGTACCGGCTGGGAACGGTCGAACCGGCGGCTTACGAGAAGGCCCAGCGTGAAGGAATTCCGCTGCCGTCGCTGCATTCGTCAAAGTATGCGCCCGATGCGCGGGCCGCGCTGAAAACCGGGCTTGCGACGTCCACCGCGGCGATGATTTCGCTGATGCCGAAGAATTGACCGGTTCGGCTGGGGAACAACGGTCGGCGCGACTGTCACAACCGGCGCGCCGGCGGGCCGCACGTGCCCCGGCGGCCGAATCAGCGAGTCCCGACGACGAACGGCGGCGATTCCTGCCGAATGGTTCTAGGGCAGCCCTGCGATGAGCGCCGGGAGTCTTCCGCCCGGCCTCGATCACGGGGCGTGCTCGATGAGGTCGCTCGGCATGAACTGTCCACGTTGCGGGTCGCAGAACATTCGTCGCAGCCAGTCGCAGGACTCGGTCTGGTTCCGGTTCGTCCTGCAGAAGAAAATGCGCTGCCAGCGCTGCTGCTTCGCCTTCGTGACGCCGCTGTGGGAACAGCCCGTGAATTCGCTGGCCCAGTCGCCAGCCAGGGCGTCCGAAGAACTGGAACCGGTCTCGGCGTGAACCGACGGCCGTCGCGTGATCGATGGTGCTCAATCGTCCGGCCTGAATGTGAGCGTTGCGAGGATCGGGAGCCGGCGTCCCCTGCTCGCCGGATCACTTCTCCAGCAGCAGCGTTCCCCACAGGCTGGGGTCGGATGACGTCGGAAACGACGACGTCACGCTGAACGACTGGTCCCCCAGTTCCGAATCGTGCACCTGGTAGAAGAACCCCAGCCGGGGCTGCGAGGCCGGGTCGAAGCCATTGAGCACGCTGGCGGGGAACCACGCTTCCAGTTCGTAGCCAGTCTTGCTGACGCTCGACCAGATCAGCACGTCATTCTCATCGACGCGCGGCGCCTCTTCACGGGCCCGGGGAACCGGCAGCGGCCTCGCCAGCGGTTCGAGGCCACTTTTTCCTTCGCCAGCCGGCAGCAGGATGAAGTGCTGGCAGAACCGTGTGCCATGGTGCAGCGATTTTGTATCGCGCATGTCGAACCATAGCCGCAGTCCGTCCGAGCGCTGCACATCGCCGGGGTCGCAGAACGGCGGGAACTTCTTGCCGGCCACCTGCAGCGAAATGGCGAAGCCGTCGTTGTTCCACGCCGCGCGGAGATCGGCGAACTGCGGTTCGTCTCCCAGAGCGCCGGCGTTCACCAGCCGGCAGCTTTCGGGAAGCCGCAGCCACGGGGCGGCCTCTCGCGGCAGGTCGGGCACGCGCTGCACGGGCAGTGCAAGGCGGAACAGAAACGGTGCGGGAATGACAGCAGGCATGGCAGGATCATAGCGGCGCGCGACCGCGGCGTCGTGAAACGCGCTCAGGAAGCGAACCGCAAGGGCGCCGTCGTGGATTCCTGCTTTTTGGGGTCAAGAAAGACCGCGACACGGACATTCTTTCTGCGCATTCAGGCGAAACGCCTGTGCCACCGGCGACCCAGCCTCCCAACACAATCAAATGCGGGCTGCCTTGAGCAATCAGGCGTCGTCGCTGTCCTCGCCGCCTGTGGACTTGCCGCTCTGCATCGCCATCACCAGCCAGCCGATGCAGGCCAGTTCGACGACGCCGCCCAGCGCCAGTGCGCCTGTCGTGCCCAGGCTGCGACCCGCGCCGTAGATCAGCGTCTTCATGCCGGCCCGCCGGCCAGTGAACTGCTGCTCGGGCAGGCCCTTCTCGGCATCCTGCGCGGCGCTGTACATCGCGAAGGTCAGACACCCGACAATGAACATCGACAACAATGGTTTTCCCATCGGCTGATCTCCCGGACGTTGACGAAGCGGGGTTCAGCGGACGGGGCTCGCCTCCAGAGCCCACAAAATCTTTGCCCGCCAGACGCCCTCAGGACGAGAGTCTACGTCCGCTCCGGGCCGAATGCCAATCTGTCTTCAGGAACTGAATTCACGTCGCCAGGCCGATCATGGTGAATACGACGACGGCGGCGAATTCTCTGGCGGTCAGGTCTTCCAGCGGACGGTCGGCCTGGGGGGTTGAGACTCGCTCGCGCAGCGGCTCGGGGAACAGGAGGGAACGCTCTGGGCCGACCAGCAGGTCGCGCAGGGCGAGCAGCCAGCCCCAGAGCGCAATGACCTGCGGAACGTAGACGGGCCAGATTTCGCCGAGGGCCTGCCAGGCGGATGTCGTGGGCCGGCCGTGCAGACTGGCGGCCATCAGCGACTGGGGCGCGGCGAGAACCGCGGTTCCCAGCAGCCAGAACACCGCGGCCGCGAGGGCGATCGACAGCCGGGGCAGACGGCGCGCGAGCCCGCCGAGTTCCGAGATTTCGCGGGTGCCGGAATTGCGCTCGAGCTTTGAGATCAGCAGCGTCACGAGCATGAGGGGCGCCGTGAGCGAGGCCGCGACGGCGCTGGCGGCCGAGGTCGAGAAGATCGACGCCGTCGCGACCTGTCCCGTAGCGAACAGAACGGTCGCGCTTGCCAGACGCGGCAGGTCGCCCCGAGCCAGGATCAGGAATGATCCCAGCCACAGCGTCAGCAGGGGGAGGAGGGTCGCCAGGCCGCTCCATGCAGGATGCGGCGTCCAGCGGGCGAGCGCAATCCACAGGGCGGGGCCAAACATCAGCACGGCGGGCGCGCGAATGTCGGCGGGGGCGTTTCGCAGCGACTGTGTCACAGGGCGATGAAAGGGAAGCACCCCGGCGATGAGCGCCGCTCCGAGGGCCAGGACCGACTCGGGCCACGTCGCCGCCGGATTCAGTGCGGCGACATTGACGCCGAGCGCGAAGAGCAGCGTCCCGAGAAGGACGGCGACAACGCGCCCCCGCGCGGCGGGGATCTCCTGCGTCTGCGACCCGGCCCGGTGCCGGCGGATGACTGCCAGCGGGGCTGACAGGGCGGCGATGGGCAAGGCGAGGACGAGCGCCGCGCGATGGTCGAACGCCATGAGGCCGGCGCTCGCCAGAAATCCGAGGACGAGCGCCGCCCAGGCCGCCCGTCCTGCCGTCGACGCCGGCGGACTCACGATCCAGCTGCAGGCCAGCCCGGCGGCCCCGGTTGCGAACCACAACAGCGTGCTCATCGGAACGCCATCGCCAGAAGGACCGTGAACGCGGCGGCCAGCGACAGAGCTGTCATCAGGCGGTTGAACGGCTCGGGAATCGCCCGCCGGACCGGCGTGGTCGCGGCGTCGATTTTCCTGATCATCCGCATCGGCAGTTGCTCGAACAGCAATCCGTCGACAAACCGCAGCACCTGCGAACCGCCGCGGAGGGGCATCGCCACTGCGAACCGCCAGAGTTGCGGCAGGTTCCACTCGCGCGCCGCGGCGAGTTCCAGTCGCCCGCCGAACCCTTCCGGCGCGGCCGACGGCGGCGAATGCGGCGCGGAGGTTTCCGGCAGCAGGCGGCCAGCGAGCACGCAACCGACGATCGCCGCGACCCACACGATCAGTCCCGGTCCGGCGGGGATCATGATGGCGACGGCGGCGGCCCCGGCCAGCGCACTGGAGAACCGCCAGGCCGTCTCCCGCGTCGCCGATTCCTGCCGCAGCGACCCGAGCGCGCCGGCGATGGCAATGACGATCAGGAACTTGGCCAGCGACAGGCTCGCCGTGCCATCGACCTGGAGCAGTTCGATCAGTCGCAGACCGAGAATGCTCGCGGGCGGAAGCGACGCGAGCAGCATCCACGAGACGGCCGGCCTCAGCGGCTGATCGCCCCAGAGCGCGTGCGCTCCGACGGGCAGCGCCGCAATCCGGTTGGCGAGCGACAGCCCGCAGCCCCACGCCAGGATCGAAACGAGGCGGCTCGCATCGCGGTCGGGCGCGGTGTACGCGATCAAGACGGCCGCGGCAATCAGCAGAGCGTCGAACATCCAGCCCGACATCAGCAATCGGCCGAGCCAGGCGTGGACGTCGTCGGCCCCCAGAAACAGCCCCGCGCACCAGGCGACGAACCACTGCAGTTGCCACAGCGCCACGAATTGCAGCGGTCCGACTGCGCAGCCGAGCGCGATGTTGACCACGAGCAGCAGCCCCGCGGCAAGCGCGGCGCCGCGCGAGCGCCCGAGGCACTGCCGCGCAAACGCCAGCACGACGGCCGCGGTGATGACCACCGCGATCGCGGCGGTCACGTCGAACCGGAATCCGCTCGCGGCATCGACGCCGTTGAGCCCCAGGCCGGGCATGGGGCGATTACTCCGCCGACAGGGCGAAGACGGCCTTGTGCCGGTAGGTGTCGCCCGGCTTCAGGATCGTTGTCGGGAAGTTCGGGTGGTTGACCGAATCGGGGAAGTGTTGGGTTTCGAGGCACATGGCGCTGCGGTGCGCGTAGGTCTTGCCTCCTTTGCCCTTCTGCCCCTTGAGGAAGTTGCCGGAGTAGAACTGCACGCCGGGCTCGGTTGTCGAGACCTTGAGGACACGTCCGGAGGCGGGGTCTTTCAGGGTCGCGATGTGGCGGAGCGTTCCCATCTCGCCGTCGAGGACGACGTTGTGGTCGTATCCGATGTAGGGGCTGTCATCGAGCTGTTTGATGCGCTCGCCGATGCGGGTGGGTTTGCGGAAGTCGAGCGGCGTGCCTTCGACGGACTCGATTTTTCCGGTGGGGATGAGGGTGTCGTCGGTCGGCGTGTACTTCGAGGCGTTGAGCGTGAGGACGTGATCGAGAACGGTCGCAGCGCCTTCGCCGGCAAGGTTGAAGTAGCTGTGGTTGGTGAGGTTGATCGGGGTGTCGGCGTCGGTCGTCGCCTCGTATTCGATCCGCAGCTCGTTGTTGTCGCTGAGGCTGTAGATCACCGTGGCCGACATTGTGCCGGGGTAGCCCTCCTCGCCGTCGGGGCTGGTGTAGGTGAACTTCACTCCGGGGCCGGTGCTGGTCTCGACGGCCTGGGCCTTCCAGACAACCTTGTCGAACGAACGCTTGAGGCCGCCGTGCAGATGATTGGGCCCGTTGTTGACGGCGAGCTGATACTCCTTGCCATTGAGAGTGAACTTGCCTTTGCCGATCCGGTTGCCGACACGGCCGACGGTGCAGCCGAAGTACTGGTTGTCGTCGGATTCGTAGCCGGCGACGTCGTCGAAGCCGAGGACGACGTCGGCAGTTTTGCCGGTCTTGTCGGGGACGTGGAGTTGGGTGAGGGTCGCGCCGCGGGTCATGATTTTCGCGGTCACGCCCTGGGAATTCTTCAGCGTGTAGAGCTCGACGGCTTCGCCGTCAGCAGTTTTCCCGAACGGTTCAGAAGCGGGCGGAGCGGCGTGAGTCATGTGAGCGGCAGCCAGGAACAATGCGAGCGCGGCAATGCGAATCATGAACGAACCGATGAGCAAGCGGATGTCACGAACTTCGTCGCAGCCCCAGCTGCGCGGGTGCGATTATGAAGGGGCAGGTTCCGCGGCGTCCAGAGTGCACGCGCGGCCCCCGGCGGAAATGAGACAGGCCCGCTGAGGACTGCTGCCCCCGCAGGCGTCGCCCCGGCGATGCGCACGGGAATGCGCTGCGACTCCATGCGAAACGCCCCCGTGGACGACTCGCCCGGCGCGATGGCGACGGAAACGAGTGCGGGGGCGGTTCGATCAAGCAGGGTGCGGACGGCCGCCTGCGTGCATTCAGTCGGTCAGTCCCCGGATGGCCTCGTGCTTCAGCAGGAATTCACGACGCTGATCGGCGAAGTCCTTCAGCGACTGTCGTCCGCGCCGTTCGCCGGGGGCGGCCTCCGCCGGCCGCGGCTTGTCCGTCACGGCCTCGTGAAAGGCTGCGAGCGACGTGAGCTTGCGTGTGTCGGCAGCCACTTCCGGCTCGATCAGCCGAGCGTAGCGCTCGACCTGCGGGCCGAGCGTGTTCCAGTCGAGGAGGTCTGTGGCGATGGTTTTCACGTGCTGCAGGTAGCGACGGCGCAGTTCGGGAACCTGCAGCAGTTTGCTGCGCAGCGGTTTGGTGGAGTCGTCCAGTCCCACGAGGGGATCGAGGCGAACACCGCCGCCGCCTGGTCCGCCCCCGCCTCCCGGTCCTCCGAACCCGCCCGGTCCACCGAACCCGCCTCCCGGTCCTCCGGGGCCGAATCGAAAGTCGCCGCGCGGGCCATCGACGCGGCCATCCGGCCCGGGGCCGAACGGCCCGCCGCGGCGGGCCTGGTCAGGCGGCAACCGGTCGGCGTCTGCCCCGCGGGGCGGGGGATTTCCGTCGCCGGCCGGTCCGAAGTTGCCGGGTCCGCCGAACTCGCCTGGCCGGGGACCGAATCCACCGGGGCCTCCGGGGCCGCGTCCCCCCTGCCCTGCCGGGCCGCCGGGTCCACGAGGCCCGCCCGGACCACCTGGGCCGCCCGAGGATCCGGAGAGCGTTTCATTGGCGTCATGCGGGAACAGGTGGAAGCGTCCATCGGGCGCGAGGAACAGGCTGTAGTCGCTGGCGCGGGTCCAGTAGCCGTCGTTATTGACCAGTGCACAATCGAGCGCGAGAAACCACAGCGCGCCATCAATGTCGAGCATTGGTTCGAGGGCCTGCGCCAGCTGGTCCGGCGGCGTTTCGTTCAGCGTGCGACACAATCGGATCAATGCTTTCCACGACTTCTCGCTGTCATCCGACTTGATGGTGTAGATGCGCCGATACGCCGCCACATCGTCGCCGAGGTACTCCAGTCCGCCGCGCCCCATCGGGCTGCCGGGCACCTTCCAGCGGGCGCCTTTCGACGACGGGAAGTGTTCGGCGATGAATTCCTTGTTGAACTGCTGGGCGTTGACGTACAGCCCCCAGCTTTCACCGTTGACGACGACCCGGACAAAATTGGCCTTGGGTGCAGGGATGAATTTCCGCGCCATGTCGAAGTAGAGAACCGTGCGCAGAAACGACGGGTCTTCGTGGGCATTGAGCAGGTTGAGCGTTTTGTAGCCCAGAAGCCGCTGCTCGCGATCGACAAGGTCCATCGAGATGTTGAAGGAGCGCTTGCCGCCGGCCGGAACGGCCATGAAGGACGACATGCCCCGGAACCCGACGCCGACGTTTGGATACTCTTTGCCGTCGACGATCATTTTTGCCGGGACTTCGACATCGGTGCGATGGAAGTCGGCCAGTTCCGCTTCCCAGTCGTCGCCTTCAAATTCGAGGAAGATGGTTCGGATCGTTTCGGCGTCGTACAGCGGCGTCCGGGCCGGCTGGACATCGGCGACGGCGACCCGGGGGCCCGGGCCGTGTGTGACGGAGCTTTCGCCGCCGCGCGGCCCGAAGCCGCCGCCAGGGCCGCCGCGACGTCCGCCGCCGGACGATTTGACGGCCTGTCGCGCCTGCGCGCGTTCCGCCGTGTCGAGCCAGCCGTTGTGGTCCGAGTCGAACTCGTCGACCAGTTTGCGCTCGGTGCTTCCCGGTCCACCGGGGCCGCCAGGAAAGCCGCCGCGGAATCCGCCGGGCGCGAACTCAGCGGGACGGCCTTCCCCTGCTCGCGACCGCGGCGGCGACTGCGGGTCGGGCTGAGCCGTGAACCAGCTCAGCGACAGGGCGACGCTTCCGGAACCCAGAAGTTTCAGCAGTGACATGGGTGCATCCTCAGTCGAGGGGCATCGCGCCGTTCGGGTGAAGGGGGCGATCGTGGATGGAGAATCGGATGCGCGGCTATGACGTACGAAGTTCGACGCTGACCACGCCGGCCGTCTCGTTCAGCTCGCGCACAATGGACAGGGCGCTCTCCCCGCTGCGGGGGAGCACTTCGTACGTTGTTTCGAGCAGGGTTCCCTGGCGTGCCGTGCCGGTGGAGACCGGGCGAACCCAGGAGAAGTGACGTTCCAGCAGTTGGGCGAGACCGGCGGCGGGGTCGTGGTCGAGCGCCGTCCGGATCGTGAACAGGCAGGGCCGCATGCCGGCGGCGCCGTGCCGGGCAAGCCGGCTCAGCAGAATGGCTGTGGCGCCGACGACTGGCATGGCGATGGCGGCCTCGACGATCAACCCGGCCCCGGAGGCCATGCCGACAATGACGGCAAAGATGACGAACGCGGTGTCGCGGGTGTCGTCGACGACGGTTCGGAACCGGACGATCGACAGGGCGCCGACAAGGCTGAACGCGCGGGCCACGCTATCGCCGATCACAATCGAAACCATGGCGATCAGGGCGGACAGCAGCACGAGAGTCGTCGACATCGCGTGGTGGTTGTCGGAATGACGGCCATGCGACCAGCGGTAGATGAGCGCGACTCCGCTGCCCAGCAGGATCGCGGCGCCGAGTTGCAGCAGCAGCGTTCCGGCCGCAACATGCTGCAGCGGCAACCGCGTGTCTGTGAGCCATTCAGGCATGGCAGAGTTGCTCCCGCTGTTCGAGGCCGAGCGTCGTCATGCAGCCGCGGTACTTCGAGAAGCCGCCTGGCAACAGCCCCAGCGCGCCAATGGCCCGCTTGAACGCGACGGGCATTGCACCCCGAAACTTGAATTCGCAGACGACCATGCCGCGGGCGAGCTGCTCCGGAGGGGCGACGCCGTCGAAGCTCCAGCCTGCGACCGGCTGACCTGCCAGTTCGCGGTCGAACGTGACCCGCATGCGTCCCTCGTCGCCGACGCTGAAATAGGCCCGGCGGAGATAGGACACCGCACAGACTGGTTCCAGCCCTCGACGGCGGAGGCGTGCGCCATACGCGGCGCCGGGCCAGTCGACAACGGACCAATCCCTGCCGGGCAGCGGAGACAGTTGCGACAGCTGGTGCAGATCGACCGCGACGCGGTTTTTTGAAACCTGGCGGCCGCGCTTTGTTTTGCGCTCGAGAAACACCGTGGCGGAATCGCCATAGCGGCGAATGCGAAACTTCGTCCGCCGATGTTGCGGCGCACGGTGGAAGACGTCGCGCCGCGGGGTGTCGGTGTAGATCGTTGAGATGCGGTAGGAGTGGTCGAGCGCGGCGTCGGCGTGAGGATCGAGAGACATCCAGCGACTGAATCCGGCTTCGAGCGAGGCTGCTTCCAGTTCGGTCAGCACATACTTCAGTTCGTACGAGGGCGGCGCGTGCAGTCCGGCAGGCCGCAGCGAGGGGGAATCGAAGTCCGCCGACGGCTCGGCCGCTGAAGCTGAGTGCTCGGGCGCGGTGAACACTGGCCAGGAATCGCTGGCAATGGCTTCAAATGCAGCATCCATGTCGACATTCAACCAGCGCAGGACAACGCGTCGCCGGGGAGCTTTCGGCGACCGCAGGGAAGCAGGAACGGTGTTCATGAAACACCACTCGTCCGCGCTCTGGACTCGCCAATTTTTAAGATTTTTCCGCTGCCCCGTTTCTGTGACGCGAGAGGGACGGCCGTGCCGGCGCGGCCGTGGCCGCAGTGCACGCCCCTCCGTGGAGAGCGAACGTCAGGATGGCGACTCACGGCGCGGTGGGCTGACGGCGGATCGGCCCGGTGTGGCGGCTCGCCCGGCTGGCGTCCTCAGCTGCTTGCCAGAGCCGATCGCAGGCGATCGTAGGCGTCGAGAATGTCTGCGGGAATTTCGCAGGGGGCGATCCACCCGCGCGCGGGGTAGTCGCGAATGCGTTCCACCTCGCCGACGAGCTGGCGGCGGATGTCTTCTTCTTTGGCGGCGTAGAGCGATTTGAGCGCTTCGTAGTCGGCCGGAGGCGGTGCGTTCCAGGCGGCGACATCGGGAAGGATCTGCTCCCACGTCAGCGAGACGCGGCGCTGGCGGCAGGGTGTGGCCACGAGAATCGCGCCCTGAATGTCTTCGCCGAGCGCCAGCGGTGGATCGAGAGAAAGCAGCAGGTCGCGCGTGAAGCGGATGTTGTCGCCCGTGTTGGTGGATCGGTTTTCGACGATCGCCTGCGGGGCGAGGTCGGGATGGTCGCGCCGCAGCACGTCGAGAAACGCATTCGCTTCGGGCTGTCCGAGGTCGGCCGTTCCGGCTCCGATGCCGCCGGTGAAGATGAGGCGCTGCGCGCGACCTTCGCGGACGAGTTCGGCACAGCGGCGGGGAATGGCCATGTCGAAATGGCCGAAGCCGATGACGGCGTCGAAGCGAATGCCCGGCTGGGGGTCGCGGAGGGCGAGCCAGTTGAAGAGGGCGAGCTCGGCAGTGAACAGGGTGTTCGGCATGGAAGGCCGTGTGCTGATGGCACGCACTTTGGGCTGGAAGCCATCAGAGGGTTGACGCCCCTGCTCGCCAGGAACGTCCAGCCGTCGAGGAGGGATGCCCCCGCTCGCCTAGAACGTCCAGCCGTCGGGGAGGGTGGTGCCTTTGGGGACGCAGATGATGCCGTCGCGGACGAGGACGGGTCCGCGTTCGCCGTTTTCCGGGAACCCCTTGGGCAGCCGGAGGGTGACCCGGTCGCCGATCCGGCAGTTCTTGTCGACGATCGCGCGCTCGATGACGGCCCCCTGGCCGATGCCGAGGGCCGGTTCGTCTCCCTGCCGGCCGGAGCCGATGGTGGCGTGTTCATCGGCGCCCATCAGGACCGATTCCTGAATGGTGGCGTCGGGCCCGATGTTGCACCGCAGGCCGATCATGCTGTTTTTCACGACGGCTCCCTGCTCGATGCGGCAGCCGTCGGCGACGAGGCTGCCGATGATCGAGGCCCCGTCAATGCGGGTGGGGGGGAGGAAGCGGGCGTGGGTGTAGATGGGGGCATCGGGCAGGTCGAGCCGGAACGGGGGCTGCGGGGCCGCGAGCGCGAGGTTGGCCTCGAAGAACGAGCGGATGGTTCCGATGTCTTCCCAGTAGCCGTCGAACAGGTGGAGTTGCACCTTGCGGGCGCGAATGGCGGCGGGGAAGACTTCCTTGCCGAAGTCGGCGTAGGTCGTCTTTTCCAGCATTTCGACGAGCGTTTTGCGATTGAAGAGGTAGATGCCCATGTTGGCGAGGCAGTCGCGGCCTTCGCTGGGAATGCCGCGGGCGTCGATCCAGTCGGGGCTGGTGCGGACGAGGTCGAGTTCGGCCTTGGTTTTGGGCTTCTCCAGAAAGCCTTCGACGCGGAAGTCGTCGTTGACCCGCATGATGCCGAAGGACGCCGCCTTGGCGGCATCCACCGGGAGGGCGGCAATCGTGACATCGGCCTTCGACTGCTGGTGGTATTTCAGCATGTCCCGGAAATCCATCCGGTAGAGCTGGTCGCCGGAGAGAATGAGGACGTAATCGATGCCGGGCTGCTGGAGGTAGCGGAGCTGCTTGCGGACGGCGTCGGCCGTTCCCTGGTACCAGGCCTCGCCTTCGTTGGTCTGCTGCGCGGCGAGGATTTCGACGAAGCCATTGGAGAACTGGTCGAAGGTGTAAGTCTGGCGAATATGGCGATGCAGGCTGACAGAGTTGAACTGGGTCAACAGGTAGATGCGCCGGATGCCGCTGTTGATGCAATTGGAGATGGGGATGTCGATGATGCGATACTTGCCCGCGAGCGGCACGGCCGGCTTGGAGCGTTCGGCCGTCAGCGGGAGCAGCCGGGTTCCTTTTCCGCCTCCGAGGACGATGCAGGCGATGTTATTCATGATGTGGGCCGGGGTGTGAAAATGAGCCGAACCGGATGAGACGCGGGCTCGTTTGCTCCGTCCGTGGAGGGGCATTGGCCGTCTGGTGTCATCGGACCACAGGCACGGCGAGATTGCAAGAGGGGGGGCGATGGGGGATCAGGGATCAGGGATCAGGATTCAGGATTCAGGATTCAGGATTCAGGATTCAGGATTCAGGATTCAGGATTCAGG